>Ga0180437_10000184_pt1 | contig 130894 bp, 161 predicted proteins | sample SS_ome_4_FD_132410 | JGI IMG/M metagenome (GOLD analysis project Ga0180437, IMG submission 132410) | Hypersaline lake sediment archaeal communities from the Salton Sea, California, USA - SS_3_D_1 metaG | ecosystem: Environmental > Aquatic > Non-marine Saline and Alkaline > Hypersaline >...
CGAAGAAGCAATACTTCAAGGTAGACGTGCGAATTGCCAACCTTCCTGAGACGGTGCTCACGAAGGCGCAGAAGATGTACCTCAGCAAACTGGACTTCCGGTGCAACCACAAACGAATCTGCTGGTGGCCCAACAAGAAACTCGCAGAGGACGAGGGCCGGTGTGTCCGTACAATCCAGTATTGGAACCAGAAACTCGCCGGCCTGGGTCTCATCGAGATCCAGCGCTCGGAGGGTGGCGGCGTGAATGTGATTCACGTCCCCGAGTTCGACGACGACGTTCTTTGGAACCTCGGATCTCGGTGGAACCAGAACGCCGGAATCGACGAAACGGATTGCATGGGGGGGTGCAACGGATTGCATGGGGGGGATGCAACGGATTGCACCCCCATCTTAAAAGGAAAAGGTAAAACCAAAATGAAAACCGACGGGAAGAAAACCTTTGACGAAGTCAATGAGGATGAGCAGGTCAAAGATTCGGCGAAGCGCGCCGAAGGCTACGTCAAGAAGCGGAAGCCTCACACCGTCGTGTCTCCTGAAGCAGAGACTCCTCTCATGGAGAGGATGTGGTCTCCTGAGCCGACAGGAGGGATGCCCGACGAGGCCCAACTGAGCAAGTGGTCTGCTCGGGCATGGACGGACGAGTTCATCTCCAGAATGCGGAAGAGGGGCTACCAGGTTGCCTACCCTCCTCCGAAATACAAGGCATCAGTCAACCACATCGCAGCAGTCAAAGATCACCTCAGAAATACCGGACTTTCGTATAGAAAGATTTATAGATTTCTGTTAATGTGGTTTCCCGACTCCTACGAGAAGATCTGCGAGACGGAGTTCAAGCAGGACCCGGACGATTTCATGTTTTCCGTGGCCTGGATGGAGCCCCGTCTGAGTAGACTTGTGAAGTTGTTCAAGGAAGGAGACGGCGCGCCGAAGCGCACGTCGAAGAAAAGGAAAGCCCTTTAGAGGAGGACTGATGCTGCTCTCAATCTTGGATGAGAAGACGTTCATGATCGGAACCACGACCTTCAAGGTGGGCGAGAAGGTCAATCTCGGTGAGATGGCACCCATCGTTTTCCCGTGGGGAACGACGACGGTGTCCGCGCTCAACGAGCACCTCTCCCAGATCGCCAAGCGGCTACGGGAGACGAGGAACGCCCTGTCGAACAGGCTCCACGTTTCGGAGGAGGCCTTCGACGAAGAGGCGGCCAACCTGGCCCTCGACTACGAGTCCCTGGAGCGGGACTGGCTCTACTACAGCGACCTGTTCTACAAGGCGATTCAAGCCAACGTCGGGGGCAACCTGCCCCTCATCCGCAATCCCGACAACGGAGAGATCACCATCCGGGCCAAGCAGCCCAACGAGACCCTCAACTATCTCCGTGACGTGTGCTCCCAGCGCGTCCGCTTCTACAACTACGAGGCGCCAAGGCACTTGGCCATGCACTTGGCCGGGAACAAGAGGGACAACGTCTCCATCGAATCCGAGCTCCACATCGACACCCAGGTCCCCATCGTGAGCGCGACCTTCGAGAACCTGGACGCGGAAAGAACCAGGTCCTGGATGGAGAAAGCCGTTCGCGCCACCTACGATCAGGTGATTCGGTACGGCGCGGTGGCCGGCATCCTGTGGGTCACCGAAGACCGTGCCTACTTCCTGAACGCAGGAGCGCTTTTGCGCGCGGGACAGGGGGATCCGAAGCTGGCCCTCACCACGGCGATCCAGCGATGCCAGGGGAAGCTTCCCGTTCCAGAGGCCCTGGGCTTCTTCATCTACGGGAACATGCCCATCGTGGACGAGAAGGCCCGTGGCGTTCTCCTCTCGTGCCTCTTCGATAAGGGCGAAGGCGCTTTCTACAAGATTCTCACGGTCGACCAGACCCAGAGCCTGCGCCTCAAGGAGGAGGGGGACGACCCCACGAATCTCGAAGTCTCCCAGGAAGGGGACGAGGCCAAGCTGGACGATGCGATCATCGAAGTCGCCAAGGCCGCCATGAACCCGCCCAAGGAGGAACCCAAGGAGGAATAGATGCTCGCGTTCGTAGACGGCGCCGTGGACATCAACCGGCGCCTGGACCAGGGCGGCGCGACCTTCGGAGGTGCTGGCGTCGTCCTGGTCCAACAGGACGCAGACAGCCTAACCTCCTACAGGGTCATCGGAGTTCCGTTCTGGCCCAACTCACTTCTCATCACCAACAACACCATGGAGGTCATGGCCGCGAAGATCGCCTGCGACCTCTGGAAGCCGGAGAAGTCCGGCGAGATCCTTCACGTCTGGACCGATTCGGCGTACGTGAAGAACATGCTCTCTTTCGGAACGGGGTATTCAGCCCAGAAAAACAAGGAGCTGATCGAGTACGCTCGACGCTTCTCATCTCGCGAAGACGTGATGTTTCATCACGTTCGCGGTCACAACGGATTCCCGTGGAACGAAATGGCAGATTTGTCGGCGAGGAAAGCCGTGACTCTCAAGAAGGGGTTCGACAAGACCTACGCCTGCAACATCAGCCTCCTGTGTTTCCGATGTCGACGGTTCCCTTGCACAGGGGACAAGACCTTCGGCACAAAGAACGTGGCACTCGCCACTCCGAACGGTTACGCGGGAATCAGTGAGTGCGATCGCTATCAGATGGCGGACGTGGAAGGGTTCGGATCATGGGTGTAGAGGAAAGGATTACCCTGCAAGAGTGGGTTGAGGCCATACAGGATGTGGCCAGCATCGAGAGGGCGTTGCGGGAGACGTCGAACCCTCAGAAGCAACACCTTCTGTTTCGGGCAAGGCAGGAAGCGGTGGAACGTGTCCTGGCCATGCGCTACCTGACCGGGGCCACCACGGATCGGATCGAGGCGATCCTCGAAACCGAGCAGTGGGCGGCCGCCTTCTATCAAGAACTCTCGGAGGAGCCGTCGGATGATATGGGTGAAGCCTATTCACGACTTGAGAAACACGGAGAGTCGCCTCCTGACGCCGGGGAAGTTTCCTCCTGGTATAGCAGCGCATCTCCCTTGCGTAGAGAACCTGAAAAGCAGGGATAGAACCAGGAATACACTCTACGAAACGCCAACCACCGAATCACAAGCACGCTGCGTACGCGGCTGGGCGCCGCACATCGATACAGCGTTCTGCATCTCGGCATTTCACATTTCCTCGTTCTCGGTTCTTGACGACTGGGTTGAGTTCTTCGAGAAGTCTGTTCGGAAGATCATTCGGAGCACCGATCTGCTGCTCGTCGTTGCCGTTCAGCGCGCCAGAACGGAAGACCTTCTCTTCCTGACTGACCTGCTGGACGCGAGAGCCAGGAACGGTTTACCGACGATGGTGGACGACGGACGAGGAGACCGGTGGGTGGATGTCTACGAACAGGTCATCGAGGTGGGATGATGGCGAAGAGGAAGCCGACGATCGAGTCAAATCTTCTGACGCGCGTCGCCTGGAACCCGGAAGAAATGAAGGATCTCGAGCTTCGTGGCTTCGATCCGAATGCCTTGAGCGCACCCTATGCCGCCGCGTTCAAGGAGGCGACACGTTTCATGGTCATGTACGGAGAGTTCCCATCGGCCCAGACTCTGATGAGCCGGGTCAAGGGAATCGAAATTCAGCGGTCCTGTCCGAAGAGGAAAGCGATCGTCTACTGGGAGACCATTCGGTGGTGGCAATGGCGCAACGACCTGGTCGGCGTCATCCAGGAGGTCTCCGAGATGTTCCCGGACGAGCTGAAGGACAGTGACCAGTCGCTCGACCTTCCTATGATCACCCAGGCCGGCCTCACGAAGTTCTCGGAGGTGTCGGCCAAGTACGCCAGCGAAACGGAACGGCCGATCCTTCTCGCGGATGCAGTGGACGATCTGGTCCGGGAACAAGAAGATGCTGGGAGCATGCTCGCAATCCCCATCCCGTTCGAATTCATTCAAGAGGAAATTCGCGGATTCAAGGCGGGCCAACTCTACATCGTTGCCGGCCGTCCCAAGACCGGCAAGACCTGGTTCGCTCTCATCTGCGCAGCCCACGCCCTGTCCCAGGGCTACAAGGTCCTGCTCACCTCCCTTGAGATGCGGTACATCGAAATCGCCAGACGCATGGCGTGCATCATCGGAAAGGTGTCCTACAACCGATGCGTCAAGCGATCATGGCGTCCGCGGGAGAAGAAGCGGTATTACGAAGTGCTGCGAAGCATCAAGAAAGGGAAGATCGGCCAGAGACTACAGATCGTAGGGCCTGGGGTGGCGAAGGGTCCAGAAACCGTGGGCACGTTACACAAGGCGTTCGGTGCTCACTTCGTGGTCGTGGACGCCTTCTACAACATGCAGTCCTCCGGGGAGAAGGAGTGGGAGCGCGTTCTTGCACTCATGCGCAAGTACCGACGCGTATCCCTACCGTCCGAGGCCGCGTGGATGCTCGTCACGCAATTCAACCGGGGCGGCCGCAGCCGGCGAGGGGCCAACCTGGACAACCTGGGCTTCTCCGATGCCATCGGGCAGGACGCCAACGCCCTCATGTACGTCGTGCGCCCAAATCACTTGAAGAAGGCCCGGCAGGTCGACCTGATCCTGGGCGAGGCACGGGAGGCCGACGACGCCGTCGCCTTCCGCCACTACTGGGACTTTGTGGAGATGAACTGGGAACCTGTAGGGGCCGTAGCCTACGGCTCTGACGACGAGGAGGTCTAATGGACGCCGCTAATCTGCGGAGCGTACTGGAGATGATGGGGGCACGGCAGATCCGTCCGTCTGGCGCTGCCAGTTACTCCATCCACTGTTTCTTCCCAGGCCGACACAAGGGTGGCCGGGACCGCAAGCCGTCGATGATCGCGTCCATCGACCCCACCGGAGCTTCCTGGTTGAAATGCTTCACATGCGGATACAACAAGACGCTCGCTCGAACCGTGAGAGAGATGTCGAGCCAAACCCCCGGGGGCCGTCTCGCCGATCTCGCCGACTGGGTAGAGCGGAACGACGGAAAGATCCGTGGTGGCCCCATGGAGTTCCAAGAGAACAAGAGGAACTATACGGAGCAGGCAAGAAGGCTCCTCGGCGTAAGAATGCCCCAGAGGGCCGTCGATTTTCTCAAGGAGAAAGGCATCTATGTCCGGGCCATCGTGGATCGATACCTTCTGTGGGAGCCGGAAAAACGGGTCATCATCTTCCCCCACATCGTACGCCGTAAGGGACAGACCATCGTCATCGGTGCGCAGTGCAGAAAGCCCAGAAAGCCCAAGGGGGGCACGTCCAAGTACTGGCACCACTGGGAATACGACGCAAGATACCACCTCTACGGAGAGCATCTCCTGTCCGGCTGGCGCGGAGGCGTGATCCTCCTTGTTGAGGGTCAGCTCGATACCCTGCACTGCTGGCAGGAGAACGTGCCGGCCGTGGGGAACCTCGGGAAGGGATGGAACAGGTCCAAGGGCAAACTTCTCAGGAAATCCGGCATAAGAAGAGTGGTCCTGTTTTTTGACCCAGACGTCTACGAAGAGGAAGAATTTCCCATGGTCGTGTCCGATACGTTGAAACAGCTTCGCGAGGAGGGCATCGAGGCCGTGGAATACCGCGGAACCAAGGATCCCAAGTACTGTTCGCAGGACGAACTCCTGCATGCGCTGGAAACCCCGTTGTTCAAAGGAGGAGTACATGGCCAAGAGGAAGGCAAGCGGTCTGGCCGGCATCAAGAACAAGATGAAGGAACGGCTCGACCCGAAGAACATGCCCGAAGAGCTGGGCATGATGGCCGGCGGCGCCCAAGACGCCGAAAACCAAGGCAGCTTCGGCCCTGACATCTGGAGCCGTATCTGGCCCCACAGGTCGCCGTCCATCCCCAACAGCAAGGGGGAGCGAGCCAAGTCCTGGGAATGGTCCCTGAGCGAAGGCGAGGATGGCGACTGCGTGCTCGCAGAGATGCCGCGGCCCATCCCGGTCCACCAGGTGTTCATCGGGTGGAAGGAGACGAAGAAGGGCAACTGGTTCGTGAAGGAATACGTGCGTTGCCTCGCCCGCAAGTACGTCTACGACAAGACGGCCAAGGTCAGCGTCCAGACGCCGACGAAGGTCGCCTGTCCCTTCTGCCAGGTCCTGGGCGAGGACCGCTGGAGGGCGATCCAGGTCGGCGGCGTGGTGGACATGCGCGACCAGGACGAACCCTTCGTGGACGCCAACGGAACCCAGATCGAGACTCCGCCTCGGATGCTCCTCCTCATCAACGACGCCGCGCAGAAGGCGGTCCTCATGGGCCTCCGGGAGCGGGCGGCTCGGAAGAAGAACCTGATCGGAACCATCTTCCACGTGACTCGGGCAACCGGCAAGAACACGTCGAGGGTGGGGACGAACTGGATCCCCGACCTGGACGAGGAAGTCCCCATCAAGGACATCAAGCAGGTCTACTTCCCGATCGACCTGGACATGGCGTATCCGATCTTCCACGAGAAAGCGCGCCACCCGTTCAACAAGGGCGAGATCAAGGAGCTGCTCGACCACATGCTCGAGCGCCACGTCATGCTCTCCCTGAAGCACGGACACAAGGTTCGGAAGGGCTTCGTGGGGTTCGACGCCCACGGCGCGGCGTCCTACGGCATCGACCTGGACGCCCTGAGGGAGGCGGACGACGGAGAGGAAGCGCCCTCCAGCGAGGACACGGAGCACGACGTTCCGGCCAAGCGCGGCCTCCGCATCATGGGGAGCGCGAGCGACGGACCGAGCCTCAACGATCTCACCGACAAGGGAGACGACGAGGAGAGCTCCGATGAGGAGAGATCCGAGGAACCCGAGGGAAGCAGCGACGAGGGCATGCTCGATCCCGAGGACGTGGCCAAGTACAACAACGACGAGATCAAGGCTCTCGCCAAGGAGTGGGGCATCAGCCTCAAGGGCGCCGGCCGCTCGGTGGACGCCAAAAGGCTCGTCGTCCTGACAAGCTCCGAGGGCTTCGACATGGAGGAGGGCGAGGCGAAAGCGTTGCTCGGACTGGTGGAGGAGGAAGCCGAGGAGGCCGAGGGAGAGAGCGAAGGCGAAGGCGAGGAGGAAGGCGAAGGCGAGGAGGAAGGCGTCGACGTGGACGCGCTCGCCGTGAAGCTCCTGAACAAGGACGAGACCTCCATCACGGAGGTACGGGAGGCCGCCGAGAAGTACGGCGCGGAGGTCGCTCGTGACGGCAAGGGCCGAGTCCTGCGGAAAAAGACCGTGGAGAACCTGGTCGCGCACCTGGGCGGCAACGGAGAGGGCTCCGAAGCGCCGAGCGACCACAACCCCTGGGACGACTGATGAACGAATTGCGAATCCTCTACAACCTGATCGAGAGAGCAGGCGGGTTCGCTTTCGACTTCGAGGCAGTGGACGAGGAGGGTAAGCCGACCACGAATCCGCTTCGTGCGAAGCCTACCCTCCTGTCCATTGCCACCGGGGACAGGAAAGTCGTGGCCCTCTGCCTGGAGTGGAGCGACGAGGCGAAGAGATACCTCCGGTATCTTCTTAGCCAGCCCCACCTCGTGGCGGTGGCCCACTACGGTAACTATGACTTTCCCGTAGCCCACTGGAACGGCATCGACCTCGAGGAGTCGGAGGCGACGTGGTCTGATACACGGCTTCTATGCTGGCTCCAGTTCGAGGACGACGATCTCGGGCTGAAGCACCAGGTAATGAAACATCTCGACTACAAAATGCAGAGCTTCAAAAGCGCTGCCGAGTCGGACTTCGCCCAGCGTGCGAAGGACTTGAAGAAAGAGCTCAAGAGGCTCCCCATCGAGATGAGGAAACAACTTCAAGCAGCAAAACGGGATCTCAAGGCGCAACTGAAGGAGGAGAAACACGCCATCGATACGGCGTGGCGAGGAAAGATCAAGGTCAAGGAGATCAACGCCAAGAAGAAGGAGGCGGCCGCCCATACAGATCTCATGATCTCCGACACAGAACTTCGTCTCCAAGAGGCAGCGGATGCCCGGGCCAAAGAGATCAAACACCTCATCAAGGAGAACGAAGCACTCTCCTGGAAGGTATTCCGGAAGTACGCTGTCGATGACGCCAAGCAAACCTGGCGGCTATTCCGGAAGATGATGTCCTGGGTGAAGAAGGAGAAGATGCACCGTTGGCTCGACGTGGAGTTGGTGAACTATCGTGAATCGATCATGATGGGAATTCGAGGGTCTTACGTGGACCAGACCCTCGCCGAGGAGATGATCGACGTGTCCGAGCCACTCCTCGATGAATTCCAGGCCAACGTCTTCAACATGGCCAAAAGGGAGTTCAATCTCAACTCGGCCGTTGACATGGCCGAAGTGCTCTACCGTGATCTCGGGATTCGACCCCTCCCAGGAACTGGGCGTTCTCGACTGCCTGGGCTTCTCGACAAGCCATGGGGGTTCAACGCAGACAAGGAGGTCCTCGAGAGGCTCGACCATCCGATTGGGCAGGCCATTCTCGACTTTCGCTCCGTCCACACCATCTTCTCGAACTTCATGAAGGGGTTCCTGAAGCAAGCCCAAGAGGACCCGCTGGGCAAGAGCCGGGTCCACGTAAATTTCAATTCCACCGGAACTGTGACCGGACGCTGGTCGTCCAGTACGCAGTCGTAGGAGGGCCCATGAGGATCATGAACGACCCGTTCATCACGGGACCTGACAACATCATCCAGAACGACGGCGAACTGGACATCATCTTCCTTGGCGTGGGCTCGGCCTTCGCCAAGGAACACTTTCAGACGAGCATCCTCATCGTGAAGGGAAAGACCCACGTGCTCGTCGACTTCGGCATGGACGGCCCGCGCGCTCTCGCGAAGGTGGGCCTCGGCATGCAGGACATCGTGAACTTCCTCCCGACGCACTCCCACTCCGACCACGTGGGCGGCGTCGAATCCCTGGCCCTGTTCAACCGCTACGTGGCGCAGCGGTTCATGAATAAGCCCAAGCTCAACTGCATCATCACACCCGAGTACCAGAGGATTCTCTGGGACTACACGCTTCGTGGCGGCTTGGAGTGGAACGAGGAGCAGGCCGACGGACGCCGGCGACTGAGCTTCGGGGATTTCTTCAAGATCACAACACCCCGTTGGAAGACATCCATGCCCAGGGAGATCCACGAAGTGGGCGTCGGGGACCTGAAGCTGGAACTGTTTCGAACCAACCACATCCCCGAGCAGGCGCCGAACTGGGAGGCGTCGTTCGTCTCCTACGGCCTGTTCATCGACGACCGTGTCTTTTTCTCCAGCGACTCCCAGTTCGACCCGGAGCTCGTGCGCTACTACGACCAACAGTGCGGCCACAGGCACGTCGAGCACTTCTTCCACGATGTTCAGTTCTTCCCCGGCGCCGTGCACGCGCCACTCGCTGATCTCAAGACCCTTCCTGCTGACATCAAGAAAAACATGACCCTCATGCACTATTCCGACGATTGGGGAAAGCAGGACATCTCTGACTTCGCCGGATGGGCCCAGGAAGGCGCCGCGTACCGTTTCTGAGGATGGATCAATGCCCCAATCGCCAGATCCGTACCCGATGTTCCTCGAGGCCATGAAGAAGGCAACGTCGGGGATCGGAGAGAATATGCAGGGATTCTCCGTGTGCTTCGCCGCCAAGAAGATCGACCACCCAGACGGCGACAACTTCCCCGGAGTCCCTGACGACCAGCTCGTCTACACATGGGCCCAAGGCGGGCCGCCGGTAGTCGTGAATATGATCTACCTCGAACTCGCTGTCAACCTGCTCGAGCAGTTCATACAGAGCAACCGTGGGAACCTCTACATCGCCATGGAAATGATGAAGGCGAAGGTTCTCGAGAAAATGATGGGCAGGGAACGACAAAGGAGACCCTGATGGCGCAGTTGCAGAACGTACCATCGAGGTCCAAGCCGCAGGAGTATGACGAGAGGATACAAAAATTGGGGCCGCGCATCCGCATGATGTTCGTGGCCCCGCCTCCGGACGAATTCTCGCCGGAGGGATACGATCTCATCGTCATTGACGAATCGCAGCTTGAACTCAGGCTCGGAGCCCAGTTCACCAAGGACCCGACTCTTCTTTCCGTCTACAAGCGGTTCGTGGACGTGGGCGGAATGGTCTTTTACGTCGGCGACATCCACGCCGAAACAGCGCATCGAATGGAGGTGCCAAGGAAGCTGGCGAAGAACCTCAACTTCGGGCTCATGTACGGAATGAGTCCGGCCAGCTTCGCGAGGTATGCCAAGCTCTACGTTCCTGGGACGAAAACCTACGACGTGCGATCCGCTGAGGTGTACGTCCAGGGCTTCCGTCGAACCTATTCGGGGGTCTTCAACTACCACGAGAAACTGCGAAGGCGCTGGAACGAAGGGAAGCGATCATTCCTCATGCTCAGTGGACGGTACCGCCACTTCCCCAAGTGGGCCCGCGTCTCCCCCGGTACCGTGTATAACTCGAAGATTCAGGGCTCGGCTGCCGACGTCATGAAAGTCCAACTCTGGGCCATCAAGAAGTGGATCCTGTCCAATCCAGAATTCGAGGGACTAAAACCCTTGATTCAGGTTCACGACGAGTTTATCTTCGAGGTTCCAAAGCGGATCTCACAGAAGGCGGCTGTGGCGTTGAAATACGTCATGGAGTACCCGTTCTTCGATATGGACGTTCCGCTGCTGGCGTCAGCCAAGGTGTGTCAGAACTGGGCAGCCAAGGATGACGACAGCATCCCGGAGATAGGCACGTTCTACGCGCAAATCGACGGGAAGGACCGGCTATTCAGGCCGGACCAATGGAAGAAGTATCTCGCTGTGGAAGAGAAGACCACGCAGAAGTCTTGCGTGGCCATGCTCTCCCCGAGACAGAAGGCGTGGGCCAGAACGCTCCTGCCCAAGAGCATTCCTACGTTCGGGGGGCGGAGCAAGGGGCTCAGTATCATGTCCCTCGATGAGTACAGGAAGAGAAAGGAGAGCCAATGATCACGGAACTCGACGAGGCAAAAGGGCGTGTAGATGAGGTGATCCGGGACACGGAGCGATCAATCCGTGACGCCAAGGCACGCGGCGCTACCACGAAGCTCCTCTCCTACGAAGACATGTTCCGCCGCATCCTCGAGAACGCCAGGAAGGATCCGAGGATCGGCCCCAAATACCGGAAGGCGCTCAACGAGTACGCTGAGAGCGAGTACAAGAAACTCGCCCGGGCGGAGGGATTCAGCGAGCACGTGGTCACGGACGCAAGCGTGTTACGCGGGTACGTCGTCCACCTCCTGATTCGCGTGACGAGCGGAGAGATCGAAGAGATCACGCCATACGCCGACGAGCGAATCGCAATCGCCAAGTTCAACGAGTGGGCAAAGGAATACGGCCTTCCCACCGCCCAGGAGATCCGCATCTTCGAGGCCAAGAAGGACGCCGAAGAGAAGGATCACCCGTTGTACGTCTCTGACCACATGGGAAGCGGGGTGTTCACATGCCCGATCCAGTAGACGTCGAGAAGGATCTGTTCGGCCACCTCGCGGCGGCACATCTCAGAACAGGGAACATGATCCGACTTCGCAGCAGGACCGATCACCGGGATCTGGTCCTGCTCTCGACCGAGGACAACGTGGAGTACCGCGTCAAGGAGATCGACACCAAGAACGAGTGCGATCTCGTAAACACTCCGTTCGGGTCCGCCAGAGACGCCGTGAGCCGGCTCTTCGACGTCAACCGTCAGTGGCGAGTCCCGCTGGGAGACGTGGAGTTCACGGACCGCGAGGGCGGCATAGCCGTCACCTGGCGGCACCTGAAAGCCAACATGCGTACACTCAAATGGATCCTGGAGGATGACGGCTCCGTCTTCTCCGAAATCTTGGGGGGCGCCAAGAAGGCATGAGGGTTCGTCCAGAAGTCCGGGACCATTTGGTGAGGAACCGAGAGTCCCTGGTTCGCGAGGTGCTCAAAGCGGCGGGGCACCTGAGAACAGGACCTCTCCAGAGAACGGTCGTCGGGTGCGCCAAAGTGCTCGGCGATCGTTTCGGACGGGTCACGCGGGATGAGTTGTACGTCGCGGTCATGGTGGTCCAATTCCAATGCGCACTTTCAATGAAGAAATACAAAACCTCGGACAGCGCCTGAACGAGAGTCCTGTCAGCGGCGGCTTCCAGATCCAGCACGTGACGGGCTTCTTCGATCCCCGCAAGTGGGGGTCGGCCCTGAACGAGTTCAATCGGCTCATGAAGAGCGGCAAGTATCGAGCAGCCTATCGACGGCTCAACCGGATCGCTGACTTTCACGCCAAACGGCTCAGAAACGTCATCGAGAAGACCCAGAAGTTCCCGGTCGCCTGTGGCGATACGGGGTGTAACCATTGCTGTCGCGTGCTCATGACAACGGCCTCCAGGCTCGAGGCGAGTGTTATCCGGGGGTCGTACCGCCGCTTACCTCAGGACGTCCAGGCTTACGTGGACGACCGTGCCCGTGATGAGGAGAAGATCCTCAACCGAGCAGCGGCCATTCTTGGATGGCCCAACGGAGTGACGCGTCAGAACAGAGATGCCGTGGCCGATCTCTATACATCCATCGGTGGCCGATGCATCTTTCTCGGCCGAGACGGAGGATGCCTGATCTACCAGGACCGCCCGTGGGTGTGCCGGATCATCCAGATCATCGGGCCCAGGTGTTTGATGGGTCAGATGCGCCAAGCGCCAATCCACTACGGACTCGTTCAGTTCCTGAACTCCGTAGCTGAGAACAGCGGCGAAGAACCCAACCACTTCGTGGAGATCGTCCGCGCCATGAGCCGGATCGTTCTCCCGTCGTGACCAAGACGAGGCCAATCAGGGTAGGAGGCAGCATGGCCTTCAAGAGACAGGGTGCGCTCATCGTACCCGAATCTGAGTTCACTCGGCGCCTGGAGAAGCGCCTGAGCGTGTCTGGAACCGATTACATGGGCAAAGAGTACTCGTTCCAAGTGTTTCGATATCGAAATGGCGGTGTGCTCGTACCCAGGTACACCCTCGGTCCGGGACATGCCATCCTGGCGTCTGGCGGTACACTGCGCCCCACACCAGAGTTCCCACGATTCAAGGGGCATCTGTGGCCAGAGCAGATGGAGGGGGCCGAGAGGGCGTTCAGCTACCTCAAAACGGAGCATGGCGTCTTCCTCAACGCCGAGCCGGGGAGCGGAAAGACGGTAGCAGCCATTTGGCTGGCTGCGGTGCTGAAGCCAAATCGTGTTCTGGTCTTGGTCGATCAGGACAACCTGGCTGACCAGTGGACGAAACGAATCCTCGAGTACGCTCCTGATGCAACTGTCACCTACATCATGCCCCTCGCCTCTCAGCGCATGCTTCACAAGAAGTACGATCAGCGGAGGATGCTGGCCGGCATCCAACGTCACGATCTGCGCGGAGACTATATCATCTGCATGACGCAGAGCCTCATTGCTCATCCACGCAGCATCCAGGCCGATCTGCTCATCGTGGACGAGTGTCACGTCTTCTCTGCGCCCACCTTCAGCAACGCCATCTTCAACATTGACTTCTATTACTCCCTCGCCCTCAGCGCCAACAACACGCGTCCAGACGGGCTCGAGTGGATTTTTCGAGAGATGCTTGGGCACACCAAGGTCGAGATGAAAGGAAAGCGTCTGCCAGCCCGCGCGGAGTTTTACCCCGTCTCGACCCAGTTCCTTAGCTGGGACGACCCCGTCGTCAGCGACATGGGAAACTGGTTTCGGAAGCTGTGGTGCACTCGGTACAAGAAGCAGACCACGCGATACGATTGCAGCCTCTGCCACATGACGAAGGAGTTTGGAAGCACGGAGCTCTCGGTCATCACCCGCAGATGTGGGAGCTTCTGGAAACACGACGAATGGGACGAGAATTCTCTCGAGCGTCACCTCGGTCGTGATCCGAAATACACCGGGTGGCTTCTCGACACGCTCTCCACATTTCTCAAGGCCAAGCGAGACATCTTCGTTTTCACCAGGCTGCGCGAACCCCTGGAGCGCCTGCATGGCCTCATAGGGATGGACCTCGGCCCTGTGTCTGGACTCTACATGGGCCACGCAACATCTGCCAAAGACCGCGACCGCAACGCCAGAGCGCTCAGGAAGCCCATCACCCTGTGCACGTATCAAAAAGCGGGCAAGGGCCTCGACGTGGCTCACAAGGATGGGATCCTCTTCGCCAGTCCCGTGTCCAAAAGTCGGCTCAATCAGGTCATAGGAAGAGTGGAGAGGGCTCTCCGCGGGAAGAGCCGGCCAGTCGTAATACACCCGATCGTGCCTTTCGTGACGAGCAAAGCCCGTCTGCGAGGGTGCGTGAAGTGGTATCAGGAGAACCAGTATGACCACAAGATCCACCCAGTTCTCGCCGGTTGTTTTAGAAATGACCGCTACTAAGGTCGAGACCTTCGGAAAGACCGAAAGGCGGACGGAACTTCTTCACGAAAGGGAGGAAATAGGTATGTGCCAGGATGCCAATGGCCACTGCACCGTGTTCAACGAGATCAAGATCGCAAACGTGTTCGGACAGTACACGTCCCTGCTGACCGGGATCTCCGTCACGTTCCCATGCGATCCCGACAACTTCGAAGAGGAGGCGAAGGGATACCATTCACGGATTACCAGGACCATCCAGTCGTTCCAGAACCGCACCCTCGAGGCCGTGGGCAAAGAGAAGGTCTGGCACGGAAAAGGCGGAGCAGTTCCGGCCGGCGAGACGAAGTCCGTCAAGAAGGCCGTGAAGAAGAAGTCCGGGAGTAAGGCCGTCGCCAGGAAGCGCGTTCCGAGGAAATCCTGATGGCAAAGAAGAAGGCCAAGAAAGCGGTCAAGAAGTCTGCCGCGAAAAAACGAGCGAAGTCCAGGACTCCGCTCAAGGACCGAGACGACATCGAGACGCCGGCGCCTGCGGCGCGAACCACCTGGGCGGAGGTCGCGGCTGCGGAAGCCGACCAGAGCTGGCTGTCAGAGATGACGGCCATGGAAACGGCCCGCTATCCCAGGATCTTCACCGGCCTCATCGACGTGGACACCCTGTTCGCCCCCACCGTGGGCGAACGCATCGAGATCGCCGGAGGAGCCCACAACGGAAAGTCCACGATGTCCTACATCATGATCGGCACACTCCTGCGTACCTGTCGTCGGTGCTTCACGTTTTCCGTGGAGTGGCTGGACGAAGAGACAGGGGAGATCAAGGAGACCTGCCGGTGCGGCGCCAACGACCACATGGAGGGGGTGCTGGTCGACATAGAGCGTGCAGCCGATCCCGTGTGGCTTGATACGTGGGGCTGTCGTACTGGGGAGTCATTCCGGAAGCGACTCCACGGAAGCGGCGCGTTCGAGGTACTCGAGTCCGAGAAACAACGCCGGCTGCACATCATCTACCCCATCAGCGGCGGCCCCATGTACACGTTCCTCCAGAAGGCCGTGGCTCAGGGCGCTGTGGACTTCGTGGTCATCGATTCGATCAATTCCCTGATGTCCGACGAGGCGCTCGCCAAAGACGCCGGCAGGCGCAACATCGGAGACCGGGCCCGGATGAACTGGGACGGTCTCCGACGCATCACAAGCGCCCAAAACCAGCACACCAACAAGTTCGGTGGAAAGGCCACTGTGGTGTGGACCAATCACCTCATCGTAGATGTGGGCTCTCAGTGGGGTGGCGACACTGAGGCGGGTGGTCGTGGGGCGAAAATCATGCCGGATCAGAAAATCCGGTTCCTGTTCTCGAAGGTGAACGACGGAAAAAAGGCAGAACTCGCCTACCACTCCTATCGGGACACCTTCTTCAACGTCACCAAAAACCGGAGTGGCTTCATCGGTGGCGGCAGCGGTTCTTTCCGACTCTTCCTCAACGAGGTCCAGCACAACCGGGTCACCTACTGGCCCGGTGACACGGACGATCCGGAGAGAATGCTCGGTCTTCTCCGAGACCTCGGCCTGTTCGAGAGTCTGAAGAGCAAGTACCGCGTCCTTGGCAGGGAGTTCAAACGGGTCCAAGAGATCAAGGACTTCCTGAATCGCGAAGACATCAAGATGGAATGCCGCTTCTGGCTTGGAGCCATGCGGATGCCCACCATCGCTCGAGCCCACCTGCGGTTCGAAGACTACTGCTACAGCCCGTTCGAGAGCACCAGGAGAGCGTATGAGCGCACGGCGGAAGAAATCGAAAAGAAAATCCCGGGACTCAACATCGGGGCTGCTCTCTCAACTGGTGAAGGACCAGGGGAGCCTGGCGGGAAGCCATCTGGGAGCGGAGGCTCTCGAGGCGGCGGACGCAAGGGGAAAGAAAAAGCCACCGACTCCAGCCTCGAAGATGTCTTCGACTCGTAACCGCCTCCAGGGTCAAGAGCACGAGGAGAGCATGCAGGAGCGCCACCGCATGGAGCCTACCATCGCCAGCGGGTGCGGGAAAAAGGAGAAGGGCGACGCCAAGGACGGCGAGTGGTGCGGAGAGGGCAAGAGCAGCCGCGGAAACAAGGGCATCACCATCACGGAGGACATGCTCGACAAGCTCTGGAAAGACGCGAAGCACATGGACGCGATCCCGTTCCTCGACCTGGACTTCACCAACGAGGCGAAGACGAGGAGGCCCCGGCATTGGGTGGTGGTGCCGGGGCCAGTGTTCCAGCAACTCAAGCACATGCTGAAGTTCCTGACCCCTGGTCAGCGAGAGGATCTGAAGCCATGAGACAGAAGTACGTTCGTCACTCTACCGAAGGATTCATCGTCTGGCATAAGCGACCAGGCGATAGCGGGATCTGGCACAAGGAAATGACCCGCATGTTCCCGACTACTGGTGAGATTCTCTCTGCTGGATTCGTGACCTTCGACGAGAATCATCTCCCGGTATGCCGTGGGTACTCTGAAAGCCTGGACCTGGGAAGTCGCCCCGAAGACACCAACGCTCTCCGCGAGCAGTGGGGGTTACCCCCGAGTGAGGACTAAGAACATGGGTAGTAAACGCCGTTTCTGGTACGACACGGAGTTCATCGAGTACCCCAACACCATCGACCTGATCAGCATCGGAATCGTGAGCGAGAGCGGCGAGGAGTTCTACGGCATCAACTACGAGTGCAATTACGACGCAGCCAACGAGTGGGTCAGGGAAAATGTGATCGCCGAGCTGCCCCCGCTCCTCCACCCCTCCTACGTGAACACGCCCGACAGCCCTTGGATGACGAAGATCGTCATCGCCCAGAAAGTTCTGGGGATGCTCAAGCCCTCCAAGGAAGATCCGGTCGAGCTCTGGGGATACTACTCGGCATACGACCACGTCGCGCTGTGCTGGCTCTTTGGGCCGATGATCAACCTCCCGCCGGGGATGCCCATGCTCACGCTGGACATCAAGCAGCTCTGCCTCGACCTGGGCGATCCTCGCCTCCCGGAACAAGGGAAGGGCGAGCACGACGCCCTGGCCGACGCTCGTTGGAACAAGAAGGCTTGGGAGTTCCTCGAGCATCTCAATCGACCCAAGGTGCGGCCACCGCCGCTGGAAATAGAGGACTGACCCATGGGACTCCTCGACTACGAAGGTCTGGTCTGCGGATGGTGCGGCAGCACCGACATCGGGATGATTCCCCTCGCCACTGTAAGCGTGAAAGGACCCGCGCTCGTGTTCCCCATCGCGTACTGTCGCGATTGTGGGGCCCCCTTCGTACCGCCGGAGGGGGTAATCGAGGAGAAACGAGAGGAGTGGGGTGACGCAATCCGGAAAGAGTCAAGATCGACCCGCATCAAAAAGAAAGCCCCCACCACGAAAGAACCACCCACACCGGACAAAAAGGAAAAGAAAGACGACAAGCCTACGTGTGAGAAGTGCGGAAAGAAGATGAGCGTCGATCACACGTCCAAGGCTCGGTACACGACCTTCGTACTTTGGAAGTGCCGGTGCGGCCACACGTGGCTGGAGAAGCGCCACTATGGTCCCCCGCTCAGTGAGAGCGAATCCGAGAGAGATCCGGAGCCACTCGACCCTGAATCGTTCCCAGAGGTAGACGAGGATTTGTCATAAGAGAGGTGGAGGAAGTCTATTTTTAATGGAGGGACCTATGCCTCTCGGCTGGATCGACCCGGAAGTGGCCCTGGTTCATCGGGGCGTGCCCATCTACCACACGTACAAGGACGACGACATCGAAAACAGGATGGAGTACTGGTACTCGTTTTACGTGGCGAGCGAGACGGAGGCCTTCGACGTTCGGAACCTCGTGGCCGACGGGCGGGACGGGGACGTCACGAAGGAAGACGAACGCCAGAAGATCATTCGACTGGCGATCGAACAGGGTGCCTTGGCGGTTCCCGACGACTGCAAACCCGACTGCCCGCACGAGAACCTCTGCGTAGACGAGTACGCGGTGTCGGGCGCAGCCGCCTGCGCTACCCTCGACCGGGATGCGCACACCGGACAGGTCATCGGGTTCCAGGTGAACCGGCTCGATGGCGAGATGAAGGAGGTCCACTTCTACTGCGAGGACTGTGGGGAGAGTTTCAAATGGGGCGAAGTCCAAAACTTCTGAAGATGGAACGCCTGTGGAATCGTGTCAAGACGTGCGTTCGATGCGATCGCGAGTACGTGAACAAGTACGTGTTCGGCGACGGCAGCGTGAACGCCCGTGTCATGATCGTGGGCGAAGGTCCTGGAGAAGAGGAGGACGCGACGGGCCATCCCTTCGTGGGGGAAGCCGGAGAGCTCCTCACAGACATCCTGAACATGGCTGGCTTTCCTCGCAGAGAGGAACTGTTCATCGCCAATGCCGTCAAGTGCAGACGTACGAGCCGACGAGGCGACAGGCTCAAGAACAAGAAGCCGAGCGACGGGGAGGTCGCCAGATGCAGTGTGTTCCTCCAGAATCAGCTCGAAATCGTGAAGCCCAGGGTGGTGGTCGGGCTCGGTGGAACGGCCATCGCCTCCTTGAAGGGGCTGAAGACCAAGGACGTCAAGTCCACGCAGATGGCAGGCCTGACCGAGAAGGGCCCGAACTGCTGGTACCTATGGACGTACCATCCTGCTTTCCCGATCTACCGCGGGAGAGACGTGGCTATCATTGAACAGATGGTGAGCCACTTCAAGAAGGCGAAGGAGCTGAGCCGTGGAAGAATCTGAAAACGCCGGGCCCGAACTTTTGCTGACCGACAGAGAGTCAGCGATGTTCCAGCGAATCCTTCGAGCGTCCCGTCGGGACGTGGAGAAGATCGACATCGAAGAGGAGAAGAACCTGGTGACAATCCGGTGCAAGCTCATGATCGATGTGCTCACTGTGGATCTGGACAAGGCCCTGGTAATGACTGATGACGCGTGGGCCGCTTTCTTCGCCAAACACAAACCGTTGATCTGAGGTGACCATGAAGGATCTTGCGGACACCCTTGGTGAATTCATCGGGGGCCTGCTACCGGAACCACCGCTTGCAGCGGACATCAACCTGGACGAGATCGCAGAGGCGGGGCGGCTCGATCTGTGGCGCAAAGAGCAGAGAAAGCTCGACGCCAACTTCCATCCGTCATCCCTGTCCGATCCGTGCATGCGGTTCGACGTGGTCCGTCTCATGGTCGTCGGCAAGACCTGGGACAACGAGAAGCACCCGATCGCTATGACGATCAATCCCGACCCCGACCCGAATCTGTTCGACTACATTCTGCATCGCCGGTTCGACACGGGCACGGCACTCCACGAGATGGAGCAGGATCGATACTTCGGGCGCACCCCGAAACTCCTCGGCTGGTGGCGCTGTACGAGCTGCAACCGTATCGTCCGTACGGCGCAGACACGCCCCAAGGACCGCTGCGACAACATCGTGACGGTGCGCTACCCCAACGGGAAGCTCGCCGAGGAACGGTACTGCCAGAAGCATGGAGACTGGGAGTACCAGGAAATCCACATGCAGCACAAGGACCTCGCTATTCGGTCCCGCATCGACTTGCCCATCATCCACCAGGGTCGCGTCTACATCGGTGACCTGAAGACCCTCGGGACCGGGCGGTGGGACCAGCTCCAGAGATTCGGGCGTCCGTTCCAGAAGGACGAGACCCAGGTCAAGATCTACATCTTCCTGGCCGTCGAAGGAGGGTACTTCAATTTCCCGGTGGGGGGAGGTATACTGCGCTACGTTCACCAGGGGGACCCCGAGGCGAAGCCGATTCACTTCGGCGTTGCTCGTGACCCGGCCGTAGAGAACTGGCTTCACGAGTACATAGGCACCGTGCGTAAACTCGCCGTCGAGGGCCGCTGGGAAGTTGCGACCTGTTTCTGTCAGAAGAAGACCCAAGCCAGAGCGAAGAGATGTGCGCTCCGGCCACTATGTTTTCAGTAGGAGGAGTCCATGGCCAAGAAATCGGTGAAGAAGGCGTCCAAGAAGAAGGCCGCGAAGTCCAAGACCAAGTCGGCCCCCAGAAAGCCTGCGAAGGGGAAGAAGGCCCCCAAGCAGGCCGCACCCGCGACAACGGTGGAGCAACGGGCCGGAGAGATCGACATCAACTCCATGGACTACCTGCGCTCCTTCGGGTTCCCCATTCCCGGCACCTTCGAGGCCCAGAAAAAGCGGATCCTCGAGCTGCGCGAACGGGGTGAGGAGTCCCAGAAACACCTGGGCATTCTGCTGACCGTGATGCATCACAACCAGGTGCACCTCAACGAGGGTTTCGACAAGTTTCTCGAGTTCGTGGCCGACCGACTGGGCCTCGCATCCGGGTCCGCGAAAAACGCCATGGCCACCCTGGACATGCACGCCAAGATGGGGATCGCCCCCGACGTGTTCAGGAAGATCGGTCAGGGACACATCCACCAGCTCTTCCGTGCGTTCTCGAAGGGCGTCATCAACAAGGCCGGTGTCCGGAAGCTGCTCCCTCTCGCTACCATGGGCCACAAGAAGTACATTTCTCGGGATCGGTTCAAAACCCGTATCGACGAGATGCTCGGTGAGATGGCCGGGAAGACCGGAGCGGTCCTGAAGTCCTTCGCGCTCAAACCCGAGAGCGGAGAGGCCCAGGAGATGATCGAATCGTGTCTCGGGACGCTGAAGAAGCATCCCGTGTACCGCGACTTCAGCCAGAGCCAGATCCTCGAGAAGGCTCTGGTGGAGTTCTCCGCAAACCACAGCGGAGACGAGGGGGCAGCCAAGTTCGCCACCCTCGCGAGCTCCTACGAACTGACAGCATCGCTCACACCCCCGGGCGCTGCCCCCGTCATGATCGTCATGGACCCCGAGAGAGCCGTCAAGGCCGGCCTCGGCAAGGTGAAGGCCAAGATGGTCGAGCGCGCCTACATGGGGTTCGGCAAGGGGGACTACGCCCAGAAGCTCGTTCTCACCACCACGAAGGAGCGCGCGGCCAAGATCATGGGGATTCCCGAGAAACAGGTCCGCGAACTCCCCTTCCAGGTGGACCCGGCCGTTCTGCCGAAGATGCTGAGCCAGCACTTCGAGACGGTCTCGGTCATGCCCCAACCTGACGAAGCGGCCGCACCCGACCTCATCGAGGCCGCACGCCTGGTGAAGATGTCCGTCGAGGACATCCGCAAGTACGCCGATCAGCTCGGCTACGACGTGCAGAAGAGCGCAAAGAAAGAGCCCCTGCTGAGGATTCTCCTCGCCGACCAGGAGCTCTATGGATTCACCGACCAGGCCATCGAGGAACTCCTGGCCCAGAACCCTGACCGCAAGAAGAAGGCCTCCAAGAAGCCCGGCAAGAAGAAGGCCTCCAAGAAGAAGAAGCCCAAGCCGGAGGAAGAGCCCGATCCTGAGCCCGAAGAGGAGGGCGAAGAGGAGGGCGAAGAGGAAGGAGAGCCCGAGGGCGAAGAGGAAGAGAGCGCCGAGGAGGACGTCACCAACGAGAAGAAGGTGCGCCACAATCTCGACGTCCTCAAGGCCAACGGGGTCATCACCAGGGCCGATTTCGCGGAGAAGTACAACTCCCTTCCGCAGAGCATGACCGACGACGAGAAGTACGCCAAGATCTACGAGTGGACCAAGGAGGTCTCGCAGACTCCGCGTGCGAAGAAGATCATCAAGGAGAAAGGGCTCGAGATCCTGTAGGGGAGGGAGACGCGTGATCCCAGTACGACTGTTCACCGACGCCGTCGTGGCCAAATCAGGTCCCGGCGGCGTCGGCTTCGTACTCCTCAGCGAAGAGGAGGAGAAGCCTTTCTATTACGAACACAAACACCCGATCCCGGATGGAATGATGCAGATCGATGCCGAGCTGTATGGGATCCTGTCTGGCCTCGAATCCATCGAGCACGTCCTCTTCTCCCACAACCTTCGTCCGAAGGATGTCTTCGTGAGCATCTATACGGATTGCCGACCAGCAATCCACGCCCTCAACACCGCTCACGGCCAGGAGGACGACCTGACCAGGATCCTCTGCAAGAGGATCATCCGACTCACCTCCGGCCAGTACGTCGATCCGCACGGTGGCGGATCAGGCTGGTACTTCCTGTCTGCCAAGAAACCAAAGGTACCGCCGAAACTGCGAAGATTCTACGCGCACATGGTACGGGCCCACGAGCTATCAAGGGCTGCAAAGGCCGCATTCAAGGGACTATTGTGAGGGACTGACGATGGGCAAGAAACCATCGAATGAACACGCCGAGTCTTTCTGGACGATCCTCCTCTCGGAGGTATCTCTCCAGAAAGGCCAATACAGGGTGAAGGGACACTTCGCCTACGTCACCCTCCGTATCCAGGGAGGCACCAAGAAAATGTCTCTTTCTTGGCTCACACCAGAAGATCGACCGTTCGAGTTCGATCTACCTCCGCACCTCTTCCCAGGAAAGCGGTTCGACAAGATCTCGCCGCTGGATGTCGAGCTTCGTTTCGTCGAGCTCTTCGACCAGGTTCCGGTGTCGACCATCATGGAAGCACCCATCAACCTCCCCATCGAGAAGCTGCCGCCCAGGAAGAGGCGGCGCGCACTCATGGCGGCGAAGAAGAAGAGAGAAAAGCAGATTTGGAACCCGCCTCATGTCGAATAAACTACGCATCCTGGGACTGGATACATCATCTCAAAAGGTTGGTTGGGCAGTGGTCGGCCAGGGCAAGGAACGCCCCGTCCTGGTCGACCACGGTCTACTCGTTCTGCAAAAGAAGTTGCGGCACCCGGCGAGGATGTGCCGCTTTGAGAATTTCGTCAAGGAACTCATCAAGACCCATGATGTCCACGATGTCGCCATCGAGGACCTGAAGTCGATCCAGAACGCGAAGACCGTTCGGATCCTTCAGAACTACATTGCCGCGGCCACACTGGCGACCTGGAAGATGCTCCGCCGCGACGCCATACTCATCCCGCAATCCACAGCCCACAAGAGAATCGGAGTGAAAACCTTGACGCCAAAGGAGAAAAAGAAACTCACGAAGAAAGAGATTACCGAATACAACAAGAAAGCTGTACTGACCAAAGTGAACAGGGCGTTTAACCTGGAATTAGGCGAACAGCACTACGACGTGAGCGATGCGATCACGATCGGCTTGGCCGGATTAGCGGGCCCATAGGGGCCCGCAGCCAAGTTTTACCCAGAGGAAATACCTTCAAAATCTCTACCGCATACGTCATAAGAATAGTGCAGCAGGAGTCCATTCTTCGCGCCAGCTCTCAGGGAAGATGGGCGCCACCACCGGACATCCCCCAGTAGGGGAGACTCTCACGTCGATCCAAAAAAAGCCCTCCTTCGGGCAAGTCCCAGTAGCCGCGAGTTGGCATCGTGGTGAAAGCCGGCCTGAAGGAGACGCCGATCGACCGGGTTGGACGCCCGCACGAGAGGTCGGACGGGGCCTGTGCCCCCCGGGGACTTGCCGCAGACGAGGTTGCACAGAGCCTCGTCACACTACGAAACGAACTCCCCGGCTCGCGCCTCCGTGCGACAGGCCTTCCATTCAAACCCTCATTTGCTCGAGCCGGGGTTTTTGAATCTGATGCTGGACGCAGATCCTCTTCACGATACACTGGTGTGTACGAGCCTTTTTTCCGTTTTCTCTGACGAAAGGAGAATGACATGAGGACCACTCTGGGGCTCCTGACGGCCCTGCTGGTGGTGTTCGTGGCTTGCTTCGCGACACAGATGGTGTCCGAGCAGCCTCGGGCTCCCGGTGCAGGGGAGGACGACTTCTGTATGAGAGAGGACATCCGCACGGGCATCGCCCACACCGACGGGGAGCCGGCCATCCCCTGGTCAAGGACGTACGTCATCGCCTACTTGAGCGACGGCGGCGCCCCGACCATGGCCGAACAGGACATCATCGACTTCGAGATGTACGACGGGAAACCTCGCTCCAACGAGGCTTGGTGCCAGGAGGTCACCTTCCCGCGGCGGACCTGCTCAGAACAGATTCGCGAAAGAAAGATGAATCTGGATGCGCAGCACGCCACGGGCATCAACACCCTCATGGCCATCTTCGCCACCGGCAGGAAGAGCAGGAGGGCCGGGGTCTGAACTGGCGCCGATGGCGCCGGGTCTGTACACTGAGCCCCGGGCGGACTTCGGTCTGCTCGGGGCTTTCTTTTTTCAAGAATACGGGGGCGTAAAGGGTTCGACTGGGTAGTGAAAGGATACCTTGCGTGCCGTGGTTGGTCGGTCACCACGTTAAAAGCCGCCCACACTTTTAAGTGCCAATCCAAACACTGGGAGCTTCACCGCTCCCCTCGCAGCGGTCGCTTAGACCCCTGCCCTCAAACCGGCGAGGTTCCGTAGCTGGGGCGAGGCCGTTCACGGGACTGGATCGGCAGAGCTGGTCGTCTGCTGGTTGAGAAAAGACCTGGCTTCGTCGGGTGGAAAGAACCCGAATAGGTTGCCGGCTCTCGAAAGAACCGGATACGCGCGTAGACAGGTACTGGAAACTGCTTCAGGACGTGGGTTCGATTCCCACCGCCTCCACCAGCACAGCCGAGCGCAACGCTCGGCTTTTTCACTAACACCTTCCTGTTTGAAAGGGAGTCCTTTGCTAAAAGCAAGCAATCTCAAAGTATGTCCCGTATGCGGGAAGAGGAAATACTCGAAGAAGAAAGACCCTGTTGGAAATAAGTGGCACCAGCATGTGACGGCCTGCATTCGATTCAATGAGAAATACGCAGGCGGCTGTGCCTGCGGAAAGATGCCATCGGACTTTCGCAGTAACGCTGGTTTTGCAAGCCACTTTTCTCGATGTAAATCAGCAGCAGTCGTGAAGAACCTCCCCACATGTAACTGCGGGAAAACTCGGGAGGATTTTTCCTCTCCTCAAGCATTCGGCGGTCACGTAAGCTCGTGCGGAATTCGCAAGGACAGTCCTGCCGCAGTCAAGGTCAGGTCCGTTAAAGTAGCAAAACCCTTCCGATGCCCAGAGTGTTCTAAGTCTTTTGCCACGAAACGGCAGCTAACCGCACATTCGTGGATACACAATAGCGAGGGGTGGGGGGATAAGGATTCGGTTCGACAGGCCCTACAAACAATCGCCGCATCCAGGATCAAACGGCTCCCCGTCAAAAAAAGAGTAGCCATCTGTCTTCCCGGAAACCGACCCGACAACGAAACGAAACTACTCGCAGATCCCGGCTTCCACAGGATTCACATGGTCGAGTGCGACAGGGACAAGTTCCTGGTCGGAAGAGACATGGGATTCGACGTTGAACACGGCGATTTTCTGGAAGTCATGACTCGCTTAGTGAACGAAGGGACTAATTTCTCTCTTATTGACTACGATCTGTGCGGTACTCTGACGTATGCAGACGGCTCGACGATTCTCGATGCAATTAGGTTAGGAGGTCTGGCCGATATTGCGGCCGTTAGAATTACGTGTTGCCGACGTAATCACAAAAGGGACGGTCAACTCGACATTGCTGCATTTGATCGGGATGTCAACCATGCCCTCCCGCCTGGCTATTCTGTGACCGGACGGGCATGGCTTAATTATGTGGGCAAGGATAGATCATCGATGGCTACACAGCAGTGGTTGATCGAGAAAGGGGTGTGATGTTCAAGTGCAACCTATGTCATAAGGAATTCGAGACGGAGAGATCCCTGAACAGCCATCGAGCTTGGCACTCAGGAAAATTGAAGGCTTGGAAAGATGCTTCACTTCTTGAGTACCCAGTGAGCAAAACAAAATGGCGAAGAAAAGGGACCAGGCTCATCCGGGAATTTCTACGTAAACTGCTGAATCCTGATATGCCTGTCGAAGATCGTGAAGACCTCATCAAGATGATCCACATGGAGATCGAAAAGCATCTCTGAATAGTAACTCACCACCACGGTCGGGCTTGGCTGAGGAGGTTCAGCCTGACATACTTGTGTGGTGTCCTTCATCGGCACCACTCCTTTCCCTGGCGGGGGTCTTCGGGCCCCCGCGAATCAGTCAAGAGCGAGGCTTCGGCCTCGCTTTTTTATTGAGGGTGTCGTGCCTGCTGTCAAAGTCGCCATCGAGAAGAAGGAAGAAGAGTGAAGGAGATCGCCACAGAGTTCTTTTGGGGATTCGTGCTGCTCGTCCCCACGCTCGTCATCACCATGCTCGTCCTGGGCTCCATAGGGTATGTCCTGGAGAGCATCGCCAAACTGTGGAAGAGGAGGTCAAGTGAACACCAAGACCCTGGAGAAAAAGATTCGTAAGGCCCGCGTAGCCTACTACAACGGAGAGCCCATCATGTCGGACAAGGAGTTCGACGAGCTCATGGATCATCTCCGGAACGCAGCCCCGACCAGCCGCGTCCTGAAGGAGGTGGGCGCAAAGCCGATGGGCACCACCGGAAAGCACTCCATCCCCATGGGAAGCCTGAAGGAAGCCAAGACCCCGGAGGAGATGGAGTCGTGGATGAAGGGGATCAAGCGTGGATTCCTGGTCATGGCCAAGGTCGACGGGCTCAGCCTGTCCTTGGACTATCGCGCCGGCATGCTCGTACAGGCGCTCACCCGCGGCAACGGCCGAGAAGGGGAGGAGGTGACCGCTAACGTGCTGGAAATGCAGAACGTCCTCGAAGAGATCCCGGGCTTCGACGGCACTCTGCGCGGCGAAGCGTACCTTCCCGTGGCCACCTTCAAGGAGAAGTACGAGGGCGACTACGCCAACCCCAGGAACACCTGCGCCGGCATCGTGCGCCGGCACAGCGGTGAAGGATCTTCAGACGTGCACCTGGCTTACTTCTTCCTCGAGGAAACGGATCGGTTCTTCGCCACCAAGAGCGAGATGCTGGCACGCATCAAGGAGCTGGGACTCAAGACCGTCGACTCGTTCAAGACGAAGGGAATCACGAGCCTCTGGCACGCATGGAACGGTGTGGTGAAGACTCGCTACGAACGAGCCTACGAGATGGACGGCATCGTAGTGTACGTCGACCGTGTAGGCGAGAGGGATCCAGGAGATCCCTTCCTGCCCGACGACGCCTTCGTCTACAAGTTCAATCCGGACGTGGCCGAGACCCAAGTCACCGAGATCGAGCACGTCGCCGGCCGGTCCGGGAGGGTCAACCCGAGAGTCCACGTCGAGCCGGTGAAGGTGGGGGGCGTCACAGTCACCCACGCGACGGGGAACAACTATCCCTGGCTGAAGAACCTGGGCGTGGGCGTTGGGGCCCTGGTCGAGATCTCGCGCCGCGGCGACACCATTCCAGCAGTGGAGAAGGTCCTCAAGGCCGGCGCACCCCTGGTTATCCCCGGGTCGTGTCCAGCCTGCAAGAGCGTCCTCGAGAGGGACGGGGCCTACCTCAAGTGCAAGAACCTGGCCTGCGAAGCCAAGGACTCCGGAAGCGTTGCCCACTGGCTGCGCCTCATCGAGCTGAAGGGCGTCGGAAAGAGGACCTTGGAGAAGCTCGTGGAGATGGGTGTCCGACGTCCCTACCAGCTCTACAACCAGCGGTTCGAGTTCTGGCAGGAGTTCGGAGCCAACGGGAGGAAGGTCTTCCAGCAGCTCATGCTGAAGAAGACCGTGAAGCCCGAGTACATCTTGGCCGCCCACGTCCCCAACGTGGGGCGCCGGCGCTTCCGAGCGCTCATCGACGCCGGCTTCTCCATCGACCACATCCTGCTGAACCGCTCGCCGTTGGCCTACACCAACGTGGACGGCATCGGTGAGGAGATGGTCAAGACCATCGACGAAGGAATGAAACAGGAGGCCGCCAACATCCAACGCCTCCTCAACCATGTGAATCCGGAGGTACCCATGCCGAAGGGAGGAAACCTGGACGGATGGGCCGTCAAGTTCACAGGAAAGATGACGCGGAAGCGGAACGACCTCGAAGACCTCGCCATGGAGAAGGGAGCGCGCATCGGTTGGCAAAAGGGCAAGAAGAACGTCCTGATCATCGCCGACCCCAACTCCACGAGCACCAAGGCTCAGGCCGCGCGCAAGGCCGGGCACGAGATCATGTCCGAGGAGCAGTTCCTGGCGGCCGCGGGGGAGGCGGTATGACCGACCCGAACGCCGTCTTCGCACTTCTCGGAAATCTCGATGATCGCCGCCGGAGTACGATGAACATGCTGAACCGAATCGTCGACGGAGAGCCGAGCGATCGTTCAGTTCTCGCCGAAGTGCTTCTGAATCACACTGCGATCATGCGCGGTCAGCAGATCATCATCAGCCTTTTAACCGACCAAGGCTTGGCCACACGGAGTATGGCCAGGGACGCCCTGCCCGACTACCAAAAAGGGCATGCTGATCAGTCATAAGAAACTCGGTAGGAACCTTTCATTCATTCACAACTCTGTCGTGGCCCATAAGGGCTTAAAGGAAGCACCGTAGGGAGCACCAGGTTGACCGTCGATCAAGCAGCCGCTTGAGAGATGGGGTACGGGCCAAGGAGACGGGATACCTGATCGGCACGCGCAGCCGTGACGGGGAACCGACCTGCTTGGTCAAGGAGGGGTCAGCCGCCGAAACGTAAGACGTGTAGGCGGGATCGAGGTGTGCACGCCACGATCGGTTCCGGAAGAGACTCGATACCCGCGCGGATCGAGTTTCTTTTTACTCAGCGAAAATCAAGTTCGTATTTTATATTTTCGTGGAAATTTTCACGAAAAGTCGATATGCTCAAAAACGACCCTTGATTTTTCACTCGGAGTGGTCACGTGGAAAAGTACGGCGCAATTCAATGTCCGAAGTGCAAGAGCATGAATGTGATCGAGGAGGGTGCTGAGAAGATCGCGGTCGAGCACAACGATCTGATCAAGACGGCCTCCGAGAACATGGGGGGCTCGTTCCTTTGCCAGGACTGCAAGCACAGATTCAGCAAGGTGACCGGGTCCGCCGCCTGCTTGCCGGACGAAAAGTCGGGCACCTGATTCGTGTCCGCCTGTCCGACAGCACAAAGGATCTACTGGATCGAGTAAGCAGAGACTCGAGCCGGCCCCTCGTCGACATCGTTTCTGCCGCCGCCAAGAACTACCTCGAGAACCCCTCCTACTACAAGCCCCGCATCCTCGAATCTCAAGAAGAGCAACCCCACATCATCAGCGTCCGGGTGAGCAAGGGAGTCTCGGATTTCTTTCTCGATGAAGCTTTTGTCGCGCCCATCCGGGCGCGTCTTCATTTCATGGGCCTGGTCGTCGGCTTCTTTTTACGAAGATACCCGTACAGGGATCTCGTGACCGCACTCCATTCGTACGCCGACGTTATCGGGCCAATGCTGAGGGAGAGGCAGAATGGGAAATCTAAGCTCAAAACCACGCAAGACCCCGAAGATCATCCAACCCGGCGATCCCGACTACGCTCGTCTCGTAGGAACAGTCACCGATGAGGATGTGGCGACGCTTCAAGAGAGCGTCGACCAGACCATCCACGGCGACGACATCTTCATCCCCTTCAAGAAGATGTCCCTGCGCCAGGGCGTCCTGGAGTACGGTGTGATCGAGATCGCACCGGACGTCTGCAAGCTCATCTTTCACTTCGAGAACGTCTCCAAGAACTTCGCCAATCAGCTTGGCCGGTTCTTCTGGGAGAAGGTACGCAGGAAGATCATCACGGACGCGGACCTCATGGCCGGGGCATCCGTAGAGGCGGGTGAGAACCCCATCTTCAGAAGCAACTGGGACGTGACCATTCTCAACATCAGCGCTCTCGTCGCCCAGGCGAAGCTCAATCTCATCGTCGATAGTCTGAAAAAGGAGTTCCCTGTATGAAAAAGACAAGCGCTGATTTCAGAGAGTACTACACGCAGTTTCGTGCCTATCCTCCTCTTCGCCCCACCGAGGAACGCCGCCTGCTGCACGTGATCAAAGGCCTGCAACCGCCAGTGGACTACGACGGCATGGAGCGAATGTGGGGAAAGCACAAGGAGAACGGGACCAAGGGCGCCATCGATGATCTGTGGCTCTCGCTCGACGAGAAGATGTGGGGCGTCAAACAGGAGAACCCATTCCCAGTCAACGGAACCTGCCGGCGGCCAACGCGACAGGAAATGAAAGAGGCCCTCGAGCGTTTCGTCATGCACAACATGCGCCTGGTCCTGTCGAGAGTGCTGAAGTTCAGGCACCAGGAGGACCCAGACGTCATGGAGATCGTCTCCTACGGGACCGACGGTCTTTACCGAGCCATCGAGCTCTTCGACCTATCCCGCGGGACGAGGTTCTCCACCTACGCCGTCCACTGGATTGAGTCTCAGATCAGGAAAGGCCTCAAGTTCGTCGAAGGGCAGAAACCCCCTCTCCTGAAGAAACTGACGAGCACGTTCAAGAGGGCCGAGAAAGACCTCACCACGGACGACGGCATTCGCCCGACGAACGAGGACGTGGCCGAGCACCTGAACTGGGGGCGAAAGACCCTGCACATCTACCAGACGTCAGGAATCTCCAATACGCCGATAGAGACCTTCGACCGCGAGGACGAATCGTGCGAACCCATACCCGATGACATCGTGCAGAGGGAGATTGTGAACGCTCTACACGACAACATGGGTGTTCTGGAGCCGTTCGAGGAGGACATCATCAGGAGGCACTACGGACTCGGCTACCCGGAGGAGACCCTACAGAAGCTGGCAGCCAGGTACGGCGTGACCAAGGAGCGCATCCGGCAGATTGAGAACGGCGGCCTCGAGAAGCTCTACATGGCCCTCCGCGCCTTCCGCGATCCGGACGATTAAAAAGAAAGACGGGCCCCGAAGGACCCGTCTTCCCACCGATGGAATCCAGCGTTCGGAGTCTGGATTTCTTACCTACGCCGCCAGGCTGAGTTGCGTCCCCACGCTCACGAGCTGCACCGGGGCCACCTGGTCGAACTGCCCGTTCACGCCTTCCGCGATCACCACGTTGTTCGCGTCGACGCCCATCGAGTGCGCTTCGATGTAGCAGTCCTGGAGGTAGCATGCCCCGTACGGCCTGTTCTTCGCATCCTTGAAGATGACGGAGATCCCGAAGGGAATCTGGAACAGGTCCGAGGCCAGGTTGATGAAGAAGTCCCGGTTGTCCTCGCCGGTCGCCCCGCCATAGCCCGGCGGGAGCAGGTACTTGCTCGGGAACAGATCCGCGTACAGGGGGGGCGTGACCAGGCCCGCGCTCTGGAGAGACGAACCGGTCGTGCCCTCGCGGATGAACTTGAACTCGTTCCCGCCGAAGCCCGGCCGGTTGGGCGCCAGGGAGTAGAGCAGCCTCATGAGGGACGGCCCGAAGAACATCACGCGGTTGATCTGGAAATTCGCCGCCAGACGCCCCGTGACGAAGTAGGCTCGCTTCGACCCGATCTCGAAGAGACGGGTAAGGAACCTGTTCTGGGCCATCATGAAGTTCTGCACGAGGCCGATCGGGTAGAGGTTGCTCTTCACCGACTCGGGCGTGCTGTTTGCTCCGACCAGGTACTCGAGCCGCGCAGGACCTGCCAGGAGGAGGGTGGACTCGGCCGAGATGTACTCGCCATTGACCAGCTCCGCCTGAACGTGCTCTGCCGCCCAGTTCCAGTTCAGGAAATTCGTGCCTTCGGCCATTTCCAGTCTCCTCCTCGGATGTTACTTGTTCATCTTCTTGAGAGTCTCGGCGAGACGCGCCCTCTTTCCGAGCTTCCCCGGGGCCTCAGCCGCCCGAGCCAAGGTCTTGGCCGGAATCTTCTTCCCCTGGGGAATGCCGAGCTGCTTGTGGAGTGCTCCGGGCTTCTTGATCGCCCGCTGGATCCACTTGCCCGCTCCTTGCTTCTCCAATTCGTCGAAGAAGCCGTAGATGAAAGGTGCGCTCATCGGTTCCTCCCGAACCAGGTCTTGACTCGCTGAACGAGTCCGGGTTTCCGTTGCCGGAACGACGCGTATCTGCGCCGCATAGGCTTCAGCGACTTGATCCGTTTTCCAACGTCGCTTGCCATGCTCTTGGCCGACTCCATCACGGACCCGGACTCGATTGGTTTTTCCTCAGAACCACCCCCGGGGGTGGGAACTACTTCGACCTGCGGAGCCTTCGTGTAGCCCCTGTATACCTCTTTCAGTTTACTCTGAAGGTCTCGAAGTTCCTTCTTTCCGAAGAACGCATTCTTCTCGAGCTCATCCAGAAATCCTGTTATGAAAGCTTCGTTCATCAGGCTGCCACGCCGCGACCCTGAATCTTCGCCGCGGTCCTCTTGGCCCACGGAATGGCTGCACCCCACCCGCCACCGGGCGGCTTCGCTGCGGGAGGTGCGCCCACTCCTGCGCCGGCCGCAGCCCTGCCCAAGATGCCTGTGGGCTTCGACGGAGGAGTCCCGGTCGACGGTGTCGAGCCGATTCCCTTCGCCGCGCCCGCCATGACACCTGTGGGTTTCGCTGGCGCGCCGGCCGGACCGCCGCCGGGGCCAAACCTTCCGGCCGCGATGTTCCGTTCACGGATTTTTGCGCCTGCGGAAGCGACCGATGGAGCAGCGGGCTTCGCCAACGGTTTCGCCGGCGTGGCCGCATCGATCTTCCGGAACCTGGCCACGTCCTCACGGCCGCTGGCCCTCGCCGCGGCCCTGAGCTCGTTGCGACGCCGGATTTTCTTTCCGAGCGCAGCGAACGGATCGGCTTTCGGCTGGGCAGCCGCCGGAGGTGCCGTCTTCTTGGCCGCTTGAAGATCCTTCCAGCTCTTTGCTCCCCATCCGGACATGGGCCGGCTGCTGACCTTCTTTCCGGTATCGGCCACAGCCGGAGCCTTCTTGGGCTGCGCCACGGGAGGTGTGGCCTTCTTCGCTCCGATCTGGCGCGTGCCCACCCCCGGAATGGAGTAGGTGCCCTTTCCGGGCTTGCCCTTCCCCAGTCCGTGGCGCCCCATGATGCGCTTGGCACGCCCTGTCCGTACACGACCCACCGTGGCCTGGTCGGTTCCTTTGATGCGTCCGAAACGCAAGGAGCCGCCTTCAGCCGTGGATTTGAAGCCGCCGGTGCCTGTGGTCTTGCCGCCGGTGGCCAAGAGTTTCTTCGCGGCCGCCTGGCGAGCGCCGCCGATGCTGGCCTTGGCCCGGGACATGAACCGCTGCTTGGCCGCTCCGGAGAGATCCCGCCAGCCGGCGCTCTTCTCGAGCTCGTCGTAAAGGCCGGCGAAGAAGGCCTCCTCGAGGGAAGACATGGGGCCCTCTTCGTCCTCCGAAGCGAACTTGCTGAAGAACCCCGCCATGAAGATGTCCTCGGCGGTCGGTGCCGGGTCGGCGGGCGCGTCTGCCGCCTTCTCGAGCTCGTCCACGAGCCCACCCAGGAACACGTCGTAGTTCATGTCGGCCTCTTAGATGTAGATGTAGACCTCGCCCTCGGCCGCGGAGACGTACGGGGTCACGCGGCACTTGATGATGAAGGTGTCCGGACGGTCCGGATCCTCCTCGATGCTCAGGAGCACGACGTCGCGCAGCTCCTTGTTCTGCTCGACCACGTCCTTCCGGACGGCCTCGAAGTTGTTGCTCACCAGGTCGAAGAAGGGCTCGTCAATCACGAAGGGCCCGAGCAGCGGCTTGAGCTGGCTTCGCAGCTTCCTGGCGAACGAGTCCACCTGGACCGCCACGTTGTCCTCGGCCTTGTAGATGTCGGTGACGTCCGTGGAGAGCGCCCGGATGGCGTAGGGTTCCAGGTCGTCGCCGTCGTGGATGATGTAGTAGTTCCCGCCGTCGATGATGATGTCCTGGTAGGCCTCGATGTCCCCCATGGGATCCAGGATGCGGTAGATGGAGCCCCTCTTGAATCCGGTCAGGGGCTGTTTGGGGTTCTCGTTGGACCGCTTCCCGGCCTCGATGACGGTGAGGTACTCGGCCCCCAGAGTGGCGATCTGGTCGCCGCCCCCGAAAGGCCCCGTAGTGGCGTCCTCGCCCGCGATCTCGTCCGTGAACCGCATCATGACCGTATCGGGCCAGATGTTCCGGAAGCGACGGTTGGGGATGCTCTGGGCGTAGGCCGCCTGCTGGTTGGCTCGCTCGAGCAGCGAGAGATTCTTGCTCTTGATGTCCCACGAACTCGCGGTTCCGCTCGACGGAGAGGGCACCGTGGGGTCGGCCACGATCCGCATGGTGCTTTGCCCCGACGCCGGTGTGGATCCCTGGATCGAGATGATCCTGGCGTTGGTGATCGGGTAGTCCGTCGTTCCGTCGTTGAGCGTGCCATTGAAGACGTCGCCCACGACCACTCCGTAGCTCGTCAGATCACGAGTGGTGGAGACGACGGTGGTGATCCCGGTGGCCGTCTTGCCGTAGGTGACCGCGTCGCCCAGACTCTCACTCGTACGCGTGGTCTGCACGACCTCCTTGTGGGAGAAGTAGGTGATCCGCTCCCGCTTCTCCTCGGGCTCGCTCATGAGCGACACGTGGGTCCGCAGGAGGGCCAGGACATCCTCCCTCTGGGTGAGGACGATGGGGATGTAGACCTCGTCGCTCTCGGCGACCGTCAAGCCGTCCGTCCAGTCGGCCACGGTATCGTCCGTGACCTGGATGGCGAAGGCGCTCGCGCCCAGAACCGTGAAGAGAGTCTGGGCAGCCAGGGCCAGATCGTTGCCGGGGACCGGCGCCCCCAGAATGGCCTCGAAGTTGTTCTCGTCGATGGGCACCCGCTGGTTGAGGAGGTCGTTCCTCTTGGCCGCGTAGGTGCACAGGACGTCTCCCTGGAGAGGCGACCCGGTGACCGTCTTCTTGATCCGGTAGTTGATGTCCTGCCCCGTGTCGGGGAAGGTGACGGCGTTGATGAAGAGGCCCGCGTAGGCTCCCGCACCCGGAGACCCCACCAGCTCGTTCTTGACCGTGAGCTGTGTGTCCGAGTCCACCGAGATCACCTCGAGGATCGCGGCGTTCTGGTCCAGCACGTTGAACGCGAAGCGCGTGTCGCTCGCGGAGGCCGGGGGGTTGCCCGGGATGATGTTCACCACGTCCAGCGTGCCTACGCCCGCCGGGTGCACCGTCACAACGGTGAAGAGCGTAGTCCCGGTGACTACGTCCTGGATCCAATCCCCCGGGACCACCCCGGCCGTCGCGAAGTCCACGCCAGCGGCGGTGATCCGACGTTCGGTCGGACCGCCAGCACCGGTGCCCTCGGCGAGGTAGGAGCCGGCCGTGTTCCCCGTGATGCTGGTCGGCGTCCTGATCTCGTAGGAGACGAAGGACGGGTTGATGGCGGTGGCGGTGGGATTCGGATCGGTGCTGTCGTGCTGCGACACGACCAGTTCCGTGGCTGAAGGCACCCCCTGAACGATGAAGATCGGCGGGTTCCCCACTCCCAGGTACGGGGCCGGTCCCGCCAGGTTGTCGATGATGATTTCGTCACCGATGGCGATCGGCGTAGCGAGAAAATTGGCCGTAGCATCGTGAAAAATCCTCTGACCGGCAGGAGGCGCGGGCTGTCCCCACGCAGCGACACCGTCAGCGTCGTACTCACCAACCAGGGAAAAGATCCCTGGACCGAGATTCTTGGGCGCGCCGTAGCGCACAATGTCGTAGGGGACGCCAACGGCCGCGGCCGTCAGAGCCGGATTTGGCACCGGCAGCGTGACGATGTTCTCGCAGTCGTCGATGAGGATTTCGCTCGCCACGCTGTTGACCAGGAAGAAGGGAACCCAGTCTCCCAGAGCGTCCGCAGAGAAGATGATGTCGTTGGCGAGCACAGGACCCGCGGTGATGAAAAGAGCGGCCGCATCGGAGAAGGACCGACTCGTGGCCGGCGCTCCCGTCCCCGTCCCCACCGCTCCGTAATCGCCGCCCAGGACGCTGATGATGGCGTCCCAGCCGTCGATGGTGCACAGGTCGCCCACGTCCACACCGTTCTGCTCGAACTGCTGGTTCGAGCTGCTGAGGATGCGGAAACCGTAGGCGTCCTCCGCGCCGAGAACGGCGTCGGGCACCAGAGGGGTCACGGCCTTGTTCCGGCGCACCACGTCGAGCTGGCTGTCCGAAATGATGTTCACCACGTCGAAGGACGGGTAGTAACTCCCGTCCGAATGAAGCGTCTCGATGACGTCGTTCGTGGCGACCTCGGCGTCGATGAAGTCCTCCTCGGCGTCGGTGAAGTATCCCGACACGGCCGAATAGGCTCCGTCTTCCCCTTCCACGATGGTGAAGACCACCGAAGCTCCGGCCGCAATGTCGAAATGCGGCGGGTCGGCCACGAAGTCGTAGGACAGGTCCGGTGAGAGGACCTCGCCCAGGCCGTAGTTGTTCGAGATGAAGACGTGCGGCTCGAGGACGTCCGGGAACTCGAGAACATCCAGGACGGCTCCGGGCTGCTCCACCGTCGAGCCCGCGATGAGGTCGGGGAAGTAGTAGCGCTGGCCCGGCTGACCTCCGACGAAGGAACCGGCGTTTCCGCGCCAGACGAACTGGCGGTTCAAGCCGATGAGCGCCACAGGGAGATTCGTCGCGGGCACGATGGGTGCCTGCGTCTCGAAGATCTGGAAGACCGTGATGTCCGGTCGAAGGCCGCTCAGTGCCATGTCACTTCACCTCATGGATTGGTTCATCCTCCCCGGGAAGGAAGAACTGGTACTCGAATCTGCCGAACCTCAAGGACTTCTTCACCACCCACCTGCTCGCCTGGTCCACGACCATCGAAACCGGGGTCAGGAACAAGTCGGCCTGTGAATCCGCCTTCACAACGATCGGCGCGCCCACTCTCGGGTCGCTCAGTTTCTGGACGTTGATCCGTTTCCGGATCTCCTCCTTGAAGTAGCGAATCAGACCTGTGACCGCCCAGGCCAGGTCCTCGGACTCTGTGTCCCGTCTCGAGATGCAGTTGAGGATCACGGGCATTTCGGTCATGTCCGCGTAGGTCTTCTTCTGCCCCAGGTACGAGACCGTGTTCTGCTTGCCACCGATTCCCAAGTTGAGGAAACCGAAGTCGCCTCGGCTCACGATGATCATGGGCCTCGGCTCCGTTTGCTCGAGCTCATCCGAGTAGGTGTCCGCCAAGACGAGCTTCGAGGCCGAAGAGATCTCCCCTTTCTCGAAGTCGAACACGAAGAGGAACGGGTTCTTCCCGTCCAACAGCTCCGGCTCCGAGAAGGCACTCGCGAGGATCTGGAGGAGCACGCGCCGCGGGTACCGCAGAGGGTTGCCCACGGGCGTGGTCAGATCCTTTACCTCCGGAGTGCCAAACTTGGTCGTCATGGGCCTACTCCAAGCCGAGGAGTTTCCTCGCGATGGGCACCCACTCGTCCGCCGTTTTCTCGAGCTCGAAGTTGACCCCGGCCTTGAAATTGGGGTCTTCCATGATCTGCTCGACCGGCATGGAGGTGAGCGACGCCACCTTCTGGAGGCCCGGGAAGACGTCCTGCACGTCGGCGTCGAGCCGGCCCTGGGCCTCGAGCTCCGCGCCTCGTGCGGAAGCGAGCTTCTCGGGGTCCGCCCCCGTGATGGCGATGAGCTCCATCTGGAGCCTTTCTTCCGCCGTCATTTCTCCGTTCATGGCTTGCTCCTATCCAACGTCGATGACCGTGAGGGGAGGCTTCACAACTCTGAAGGAGATGGGCTCGTCCATCTTCTTCCGGGCCAGATGCGCTCCCTTCTCCACGAAAGCCTTCCCGGGAGTCCCGGGGAACTGCCATTTCCCTTCAAGGATCGACTTCAGGGTCACCTTTCGGAAGACCGTCGTTCCTGAGAGTTTTATCGGCACCACCCGGTTTATCAAGTTCCACATGATGCGCGGCCGGCTTCCTTTATCCACCTCTTCGGCGTACGGAGCCGAAGAAACCACCCGGATTGTTCGGGGACCGATATCCTGTATGGAGATGCTGTCCGCGAGATTCCCTGTGGGGCTCTTGCATACATTCCGAATGGCATCCGAAATCCCCGGCTTGAGCCGCTCCTTGAACTGAGCAATGGCCTCCTCAGAAGCGTCCTCGTCGATAATGATGATGGCCAGTGACATCAGTATTTGAGTTTCTTTCTGATGAACGTGGTGATCGCCTTGGGGGGTCGAATCCGCATGGCTTCGGCCCAATCCTTGACAGAACCGGGCCCGGATTCGTCGTCTGTCTGCGGCTTCACAGCCTCCACTCTGGCCTTGTCCGTTGTGCCTATACCCCGTATAGCCATCTTCTGCGCCTTACGGAGTTTGTCGAGGCTCATCTTGACGGAGGCTCTCTGGATTGAATCTCTGAACAGGTTCATGCGACCACCACGATGAAATCCACGTCTTCCGGATCCTTTCCCTCCTGATCTTCTTCAGGCGTCGTTTCGTAGTCCTGGACGACGGGTCGCTGCGCGTACCGCCTGTTGTCTCGCCACTCCCTGATTACGGGGGTCAGGTTAGACGGGATGGGGAGTTTGTGCTCGATGTCCCCTGTGTTCAGCTCGATCATCTGGAGATCTTGGTGAATCGTGACTCGATGATGCTCCGTCGGAGACACGCTGACCAGGCGCCACCGCTTCCCCGTGTTCACCTCGTAGATGAGATCCCTGGGGCTTACGATGGGGAGGAAGCTGCACATACCGGTAGTCTGAGAAACCTGACGCAAGGTGTCCCCTGGCTCATTGACCTTGGCCACAGGATTGATCTTCACCTGGGTCAGGATGGGAGAATAAAAGCCCCCGAGGCGGCCTGTGTTAAAACAGCGCGGGCACGTGGACGACATGACCTTCTGTAGTACCGGGTCCCAGCAGTCTGGGCACCTTTCGCCCTCTCCACGTCGAACGTAGATCAGGCAGGGTACACCCTCGAAGCGGAGGGCGATGTCTGTCCTTCTTCGCGTTGCAACCGTTTCAAGAGTAGGTTGCGACGCTACTCCAAATGCCTCGCTCTCGTCAACGCTGCCGTCCGGACTTGTTACTCGCAGCTTGTAGTAAACCTCCCGCCACTTGTCCCGAATTAGCGCGCCCGAATCCCGGAAATACTGCTGTGTTCCCGGCACGTCTGCGATGGATTCGAACGGACCTTCGGAAGAGTATCCGCGGAAGACTGTAACGGCCGTCTGATCGAGATCCTCGTTGGTGGGTTGAATCCACCACGACACGATCACCGCCTCTCGGCTGGCGATTTCCACGAACACTGCGTGCTCGAGTGTCTCGAGTTTATCGATCCTGACCATGTCACAAGCCACAGGGCGCGCCTCAGCCCAGATACGGAAGGCCACCTCGGGGAACAGCGGGGTGACGCACAACCTCCGCTGTCAAACTCAATCTCTGGTAAAACTGATCGTAATCTCTATTCCTTCGTCGTCGGCCAAGGCCTCCCTTGGATCTTCTGTGGCCTTTTTCCACTCCCCAGGGGGTGGGCCAACGGCGTCGTAGATCACAAAATCGCCCTTCACGAAAGCGATCGGACCCGCGCCGAAGTTGACGGCACCGGCATCCTTGGCGTAGAAGTACTGCTTGTCGGAGCCGACCCCATTCACAAGCGTTGGCGTATTGGTCGAGGCTGCCCAATCCCCCAAATACCTTCCGGCGCTTCCTTTGTCCGTTCCGAGCCTGATGGGGGTCACTCCCTTCCAGCTCGACAAGTATCTGGGATTGTAGGGCTTCCTGAAATAAATGTTGGTCGCTGCCGGATCGGGTGGCACGGGAACCGCGATGCGGACCTGGCCGAGAGGTAGTCTCGATGGAGGCTGGATTACATGCCACGTCCCCACTGTCCCGTACCAGCTCCACCACATCCGCTGAAAGGGGGCGCTTCCGCGATGGATCTCTGCGTGCGTACTGCCGGCAATGATCGCCACCAGTGTGTCGTACCGAGCGTCGAAAGCCGCCTGCATGTCCGCGTTGGGGTTGCCGAGAACCGTGATGGTGCCTTGCTGCTCCGTAGGCATTCCGCTCTCCTTAGTCCTGTGTGAAGGTCACGACGATCTCGACGATCCTATCGTCCGCCTTCCCACGAAGATCGGAGTAGACAGGAATGAGATCCTTCCGCTCTTCCAGGTGCCGCGGATTGTACGGCTTTCGAAGATAGAACTTCGTAGCACCGGCGAGAGCGACTCTGAGCGGCCCCATGGGCAGCCGAGAAGGTTCCTGAATCGGGAACCATTCGTTCGCGAGCCCAGTGAAGCTCCACCACATCCTCTGCCACGGAGCGCTTCCACGATGAACTTCCACGTGTGTGGCACCAGCAGGGATCGTAACCTCGGTGTCGTAGGTGAGATTCACAGCCGCCTGCATGTTCACGTCCGGATTTCCGTGGACCGAAACGGTCCCTTCGACTTCGACCGGCATGGGCCTTCTCCTATACGATCACCGAGATGAACCCCGTTCCTCCGACCCTGTAGCCGTCCCAGAGTTCCGAGGGGACGACTCCCCAGGCGAGATCGCAGTTCTGGTTAATTTTAAGTTCCTTGACGAGCTTGTCGAACCCGTTGCCTGCGTCCCCTCCGCGCAATCTGGCGATCGTGGTGTTGTAGAACTGCCACTTGTCGTTGATCATCTTCCGCACGTTTCCATCCGTCACATCCAGCATGTTCCGCTGCATTCGGATGGACACGGAGGTGAGGGTCCTGGCCGCCGCTTCATCGACGACCAGAAGGGCTTGGGGACCGGTGAGACTTTCGATGGAGATGTCCAGGCCCGGGCCGCTGGGCTCGATGAGGTTGTACCGATGAACGGCGTCCACGAGCATCTCAGCCAGAAAGGTGTCCGGAGACTCCTCCGTCTCGATGAGCTCGTTGGCCTCCTTGTAGTCCTGGAGAAAGCGTCGAAGCTTTCCCACGAGGCTCACGGGGACCTTGTATTCCGGCATCAGAACATCTCCATCAGATCGTCAGCCGCGCTCTTCTTGGCCGGAGCTTTCTTCTTGGCTGGAGCTTTCTTCCCCACCTTCTTCGGAGGCCTGTTGGCGATTCTCTTCCGCTTCTTCTCTTTCTTGGAAGCGGCCTTCGGCTTCTCCTCGGACTTCTTGGGGATCTCCACCGTCACGACAGCCTCTTCCGCAGGAACCTCGGGCTTGTCCGTGACCTTGACTGTGGTGGGCTCCCGGTCCAGAGGCTTCTCCTTGGCCTCCATCTTGGCCGCCATGACCCCGGCCTGGACGATCCTGGGCTCGGCGCCGGTGTCGTCCAGAGCGTAGCCTGGCGGGACCCTCACGTCGAATCCGGGCACGCGCAAGATCTGCGGATTCACGCCGATGACCTCCTTGGCCACCGAATCGGGAACCATGGCTCCGATGTTGATGATCAAGCCGTCGGGGCCGACAACCAGGAACCTGTCCCCGTATCGCCGGCGCTCGTCCGGAAGGATGTCGTCCAGGCGCGTCTTCACGGACGTGCCCGGCTTGAACCTCCGGATTTGGAGGTTCAGCGGCCCTTCCCCGTAATAGGTGATCTGTGCGGTTTTCACGACGCCTCCTTTGATCTCCTCGTGAGATGAGCGAATTGAATCGAGCCACTCAGGAGTCCCTTCGCCTTTGGGACATCCGTCGTGCGTTTCTTGCCCGATACAAGTTTACGCCCGGTCTCGAGACGAAGGAACGGATTCTTTCTGAGGACCGGGCTTTTCTTCACGTTGGGATCCAGAAGCATCTTCGCGCCGGCGGCAAACTTGTCGAGGTACGATGCCTTCTTCTCCTGGCCCGTTCTTCGACGACCCTGGAGCCACTGCTGGATCTTACGACCGAGCAGCGCGCCCCCAATCGTGCCGCCCAGGGCGCCAATCCCAGGAGCGATTCCTGACGCTCCGGACATGCCTCGACGTGCGAGCGCGTCACCGACAGCACTCCCGGCAAGGCCGCCACCGATCATCCCTGCTGGAGCGAGGGCTGCACCCGGAAGACCTCCGACAGCGCCACCGCCACCAGCACCCAGGCCGAGGAGCATCATCAGTTCGATGAGCGTGAAGCCCTTCTTCTCGAGCTCGTCCTCGAAACCTTGCAGGAAGGCGGTCTTCTTCATCCTTCCGAATCTCCTCACGCGCGTCGTCTTCTCGATCATCACACCGCTGGGCGTGGGCTTGAATTCGGACTTGAGGGTCTCCCATCCCTCATTTCGAGGGCCCAAAGCGATGTCCTTGTCGCTGAATTTCTGTCCCCTGAAAACCCTGGCCACCTCCTCCTCAGACCCCTGTTTCTTCATGCGCTCGATGTCCTTCGTGTCCTTCTCGCGCCCCATTCTACGCTTGAAGTCCAGGGTCGTGGGAACGTCCCAGTGCTTGAGGCCGCGAAGCGTGGTCGTGGGCACGTTGCTGAAGTCACGACCACCGACGTACCACCGACCGGTGAAGACGGTGATCGGGCCGTAGTTGGTCCTGATGGTGAGCATGGGGGAGCCGATTGGACTCCGCCCCGGGACTGCGCCGGGAAAGGAGGACATCTTCTTGAACGCTTCCTCCGGTACCTGAACGTCGAGATCGTTGATCTCTCGCAGGCCCAAAGCGCCGAGGAGTGCGCTCCCCCCCAGGACCACATCGCTCTTCGGGACGCCGGCATGAGCCAGGATGCGCTCGAGCATGGCCGTAAGCTGGATGTACTTCGTCGCCTGGCCCTTCTTCTCCATGCGCCTTCTCCGTCGTCGCTTGGGGATGATCTTCCGGACAGCCTGCATCATGTCCTGGGCCGTGTCCGGGTCGAACCGTCGCCGATGCTTCGGGTATCGTGGCATGGCCGATCTCCGACGAAAAAGCCCCACCCGCCTCAGAGCCGGGCGGATGGGGCTCTCTCAGTTATCGTGGGCAGCTCGCCTCGTGGCTTACACCACGGCCGGCAGCGCCGCCTGGAGGTTGTCGTTGATGATGGTGAAGTTCCCGGCCGAGGCCGTGACGCCCGCGGGCGTCTGGAACGTCACCGGCAACGTCATCCTGGCTCCCTTGAGCAGGATGGCGCCGAGGGCGCGGATGTTGCCGAAGCCGGCCCCGACGTCCTCCCAGGCCTCCATCTCGATCCAGCGGCTCCGCTTGTCGATGAAGAACTTGGTGTTCTCCAGGACCATGAAGCGGCCGATGAACTCGGGGGCCGGGAACACGTAGATGACGCCCGGCTCGACGAGGTCGTCGTTGTCCCGGATCGTGGTCACGAAGGTGTAGCCGCCCACGGTCGTGTACTTGTACCCGTCGCGGACGATCTCGCTCGTGATCTCGAGGCCGGCCTCCGTCAGCGACCACGCGACGGTGTCGGTCCAGGTGACCTCGTGGAGGAGGAAGGTACGCGCCTTCTGCTGGCGCGCGGCGGGGATCTTCACGAGGTCCTTCAGGACCACGCGGTTCCAGTCGTCCTCGTCGGAGAGGATGATGTTGGAGTAGATCGCGTCCGCCCGGTTGAGGTTGGCCGTGGGAATCGGGGCCCACGCGCCGGCGCCCTTGGCCCTCTGGAAGAGGAAGCGCATGAACTCGGCCTGATCGCCGAAGTTCCTCGTGCCGCCGGCGACGACGCCGCGCTGCACGAGCTTGTTGTAGTTGTACCGGGTGCCCAGGAAAAGCCCCGACTTCACGTGCTGCATGAACGTGAAGTCCTCCTGCTCCTGGATGTCCTTGGCGATGTTCTGCTCCAGGATCTTGGTGAGGGGCATGCGGTAGGAGCGGAGCTCCTGCTCGGACTTGATGATCTTGTCCGAGGAGATCGTGTGAAACACGATCTTGTACCGCGGAGCCTGGATGTAGGTCTTCTCCGGCTCGCCGCGCCAGTTGATGTGCATGGCGATGGAATCCGGCTCGAGGTCGTCGATGTACTCGAGACCTTCGTCCTCGATCCTCCGCTGGCACTCCTTCTCCGTCACGACCTTCGGAGGCAGGATCTTGCGGCAGAAAGCGTTCTCACGGAGCTTCTGCTGGATGTACAGGCCGCTGGCCTGTCCGAGCTTCGTGAGCGCCTCGCCGCCGACCTCGAGGGTCTGCCCGAACAGCGTGTTGAACTGCTCGGCGTTGAACGCGCCCGTATCCGACATGTCAGTTCCTCCTATTGAGAACCTTTCTCCCGGAACCCTACTTCACCGTCGAGACAATCGCGGCTTAGTACTGGGTGCCGATGGAGTTGTACATGAAGAAGATGGTGTCTCCCCTGAGCTTGGTGATCACGCCGAAGCTGACCTTGCCGCCGATGGCGCCCGCCGCCACGGCCTGGGGCTTCCCGTGGTCCGCGGCCGGAGCCGCGTTCGGGGTGATCGTGACGTGCTTGCCCACGGCCGGATCGTTGGCCGGGGACGCCGCCACGTACCAGCGATCGAGCGGGATGGCCAGCTCGATGCCGCCGCCCTGGATGCCCGAGAGACCGCCGGCCAGGAGAGCCTGGTTGGGCGCGCTCGGGTCGAACGGATCCGTCTGCGAGTCCTGGGCGGACGGCGCGCTCGACACCAGGAAGTTGACGTAGGCGACGAGGTCGTTCTCGTCGGCGAGGCGCGCGTAGCCCGTGGTGTCGTGGGTCACGAAACGCCCTTCCTCGACCGTCGAGGTCAGATCACGCCAGTTCAGCTTCTCGAAGTTGAAGGAGCTGAACTTCGCGTTGATCGTGACGATCGACTCGCTCTTTCTCTCCTGAGTCATGGCTTTTCACTCCTTCTGATTTCTACCCGATGACACCCCGATCGAGGAGATCGCTGAAGCAATCCGCAATCGGGTTTTTGCCACCGCTCTTGGGCTGTGACTCGGACACCGGTTCTCCCAGACGGGTCTCGAAACGATCGATCCCCAGTTCGTGTGCCGATTTGGTGACTTGAAACCTCATGGGATCGGCCATGAACTCCGCGACCTTGTCAGTCGCATCGTTCGGGTCGATCTGGCCTTCGGCGATGAGTTGCAGCACGCCCTTTGTGATCTCCAGTTCCTGTTGAATGGCTGCCACCTTTTCCATCGCCTCCTGGGCCTTCTCTTCGGCGGTCTTGACCAGGACTTCCTGATTCCTCAGTTTGTCCCGAATCCTCGCCGCCACCTCCGTATCCAGAACGACTTTGCCCATCTCACGGTTCCAGTGAGACCAGGGCGTCGAGAGCCGCAAGCCATCCGGCCATTGTCAGGTCCTCACGACGCTCCAGGTACGCCTTCTTTTCCAGCCCCCGCTGAACCTCGGAGTTCCCCATGGCGTCCGTCAGCGACCCGATGACCTCGTCGAGATCGGGGTCCGCCTGTGCTTCCTTCCGGAAGCGCTCCCTGGACCGGGCTTTGATCTGGTCCAGGGCTGACTGAACAGCCGCAACGTCCAAGGGTTACTCCTCCTCGGCGGATTCCTCGCCGAGCTCGAGCAGGATGTTGGCCGCCAAGCGGCCGAGCTGCTCGGATTCCTCGTCCGAGGCGACCTTCTCCAGGTCCTCCTCGGAGATGCCCGCCATCTGGAGGGCCTCGCCCGCGAGGGCGCCGAGCTCCGCGAGCTCTTCGGCGGCTTCCTTGGAGAGCTCTTCTTCGCCCTCCTCGACGCCCGCCGTCTTCTCCTCGCCCCCTTCGGGCTCGGAGTGCGCCGCGATGTGCTCTTCGACCAGTTGGGCCGCGGCCGACAGCATGCCCGAGTCGGACATGGGGGCCACCTCGCCGTTGGCCTCGGCCACCTTCAGCAGGTCGACAGCCTCGTCGAGGAGCTGCTGGCGGAGCTCGTCGCCTTCGTACGCGGCTTCGATGGCCGCGAGCTTGACGTTGAACTCCTGCTGGTCCAGGGCCTGGACGATGTCGCTGAGTCTCGTCTCCATCTCGTTCTTCCTCCTGGATGTCTTTCGGTCACTCCTCGACTGTTCGAGGAGAGTCTCACACCGGGCGAACGGAGATCAATCCCGGGAAGGCGACTTAGCCTCCGCGGGTCTCCGCCGGGTTCGGGTTCTTGGACTGCGGGGGAGCCACCGCGCCGTAGGTCACGTTGGGGTTGGCCCCCTCGATCTTCTTCTCGGTGACCCCGCCGCCCCCGGTCTCGCCGATCGTGGCGCCGGCCGGCCCCGCGCCGTGGCGCTCCTGGACCTTCTTGGCCACGTTCTTGAAGACCGACTGGTCGTTTTCGGGGTTGGCCTGGGAAGACTCGACGGTGCCGCCTTCGGCCGCCGTCTTCTTGAGTTCCGCGACGAAGCCCTTGGCGAACATGCGCCCGCCGGCGAAGAGGTCTTCCGCGACCTTCATCATGGGATCGTCGGCCTTGCCGGCGGAAGCGTTCTTCTCCAGGCTCCCGTCGGTCTCGAGTTCCTCGAGCAGACTGTCGATGTTGATGCCGTTCATGTCGAACGCTCCTTCAAACCTTTTTCATCTTCAACCCGACCAGGAAAGGCGTCACCGGCCGGAACCTGTCACTCGCAGTTTTAATCCCCGCCAAAGCATTTTCAACCGCGTCGGGGTCACGAATCAGCAAAGTTTTCTCTGCTGCTTTCACCAGGTCTTCGACATCCAGTCGCCCGAGTGCTTCCAGGTACTTGTCGTAGACTTCGCTTGCCCCCTTGTCAAGAGCCGCCCCCGGCTTTGGTCCTGAGATTCTTATAATCCTGACCACGCGTTTGGCAAATGGCGGATCAAACAAACTCCTGCTCGGGATCAACTCTTTGAACTTCGATAGGAGTCTGGGGAGTACTGAATCCAAGTCAAGTCGTTCCGGAACTTTCTCCGAGTCTCCCTCTGTGATGATCTCCACTTCGGGTTTCTTGAGAAGGATACCCGATGCTGTTGCGCCGTTAAAGATTTCCTCCGGAGACATCGTTTGGCGCATCGATTTGAGGGACACGGCCGGAATGCACCTCGACGCGTTGTCATCCTCTTTCACGAGGTTCGAGAGGATTTTCTGTGCCTTCGGCTTGAGCAGAGTCTTGCCGAGATTGTCCTGGCCAGGTTCGGCTGGGACTTCTTTGCTGATCTCGCCAAGCTTGAAGATCGTTCTTTTCTTTCGCATGGATTCCTGCGCCGAGGCAACCTTCACGAAGTCGACACTACGAATGGTGTAATCTTCGTGACGTTGGACAACCGTGGGGTCGGCTGTTGGAAGATGAACGCCGGCGACTTTTCGAAGGGAATACGCTGGAGCGAATGCTGGCGTGATTACTCTCGAAATATCGAAGAACCTCGGGAACCAGTTTTCTGCCGCGACCTTTCTTCCGTCTGGAAGCGTGACGTTCAACAGCGTCCGAAGATGCTCACAGTACTGGTTCCGATTCTTCGCCACATTCTTGCAGATGGAGCAAACGTCGAACGCGACCTTGCAACCCATGGACCACGGAATGGGCTCACCACGGTCGATCATGCCCACGAGATCCGGGGCGGAAAGACCAACGCCGTCCCTTGGTGGATCCTTTCGAATGAAAACGATGAGCTCTCCGCGGCGCATCTTCTCGTTGTATGCCGCGCAAATCACCTTCTCCCCGATGGAGAACTTCGGGTCTTTGTTGTTGTGAAGGACGAACGGGTAGGCATAAGTCTCGAAGGTGCTGATACCGTACTCCGGAGGAATCGGACGGCCGGTCTTTCTGAGGAACGCCTGGATGTCCGGAGGGGGCGGCTCATGAAGGAGAGACCACTCCCAGAAGCTGTCGCCGTTCTTGTTGCTCCCCCATGCCTCGGTAGCACCCACGGCGTTGATGTGCACGTATCTACCGTCTTCCCTCGGAGAGAGGGAGGCCGCAGCTTTGATGAGACGCTCCGGAATGTAGACCTCGGACGCTGTCTTCTCGAAGACGCGCGAATGGATCGGGAGATAGGACGGGCCCCACCTGGCATCGTATGCGGGGGCCACGTGCTTCTCCATCTCCGGAGAGAGGATCAGATTTGCTCTCTTGTCGATCATCCGAACACCGTGGTCACTCGAGGTATAGCCACACTCGCCGTATTGGTCATTCCAGTGAGGGGCGCAGGTTGTGGCGCCGCCGCCGGGGGTGCAGCGGTCGGCATCTTCAGTCTACCGCGTTCCGCTCGCCGCATGAGAACATTTTGCAGGCGGGGGATGCCAGCCGACTCCTGAAGGATCCCAGGGAGCCCCTGCATCGCGATGAGCGGGAGCACACCGCCCAAGATCGGGCTGCGAACCCCCAGCCCATACATGATGGGTTCGATAGCGCTCATGGCAGCCATCTGGAGGAGCATGCTCCCCCAGGGGTTGTTCACGATCTTCGCCCACGGCCCCACCTTCATCCCCTGCTGCTGGGCGACGCCGAGAGGGTCGGCCTCCACCGCCTTCTGCTGTCTGAGAATACTCTGGAACTTTTTCTGAGTAATTGGGGCCTGACTCGGTCTTGCTGCCTTGGGCACAGCAGGAGTGCCGGGCTTGGGAACCTTGAGCCCCGCCTGAAACTTCTTCCACATCGCCTCGCCACCCGGGACAGCCGATCCCGCTGGCTTGGACACGACAGGAGCCTTGGGCGGAGTGGCGGTCAGCCCCTTCAACCAATCGAGAGCCCCGCCCTCCTTGGATAGAGCATCCGTTCCATCCCCGACGAGGCTCACGTTCGTGTCGCCCCACTGTGGGATCGCTCTTGTGGAAAGAATTTTGTACTTGGATGCTTTCCGGCGCGTTGGTTTGACGCCGCCACCACGGACCACCTTGTCTCGGAGAGATCGGTCGTTAGCCTGGGCCTTGAGACCGATGCCGCGTAGGATCTCTTGGCGCTCCTGACGTGCAGGCGAAGGAACCTTGCGACCAGCTCCGGACTCGTACTCCTCTTGCGCGGAGATCTCGCTGGAGCCCTGAGCCTCGGGCTTGCTGAGCGTTGCGGGCCCGATTCGCCCGCGCCACGTGACCTGCATTCCGTCGCGCATGCGTCTTCCGATCTACTTGCTGCGGCCCGGGGTTCTTGCTCGCGCACTCCCACCACGCATCTCGATGATGGTCGGCGCGTGAATGGTCGTGCCTTTCTGCCTCGGCCCGAAGTTCTTCGCCACGTCGAGCATGGTGGTGGCCATTTGGTTGACCTGGCCCTGGGTGGTGCGCTCGATGTTTCCGCTCTGATTCTCGATGTCGAGCAGCTCCTTGATCATGCCCGGCTGGATGAGATCCGGGCCTGTCTCGTGCCACCGCTTCATGAGATTCCCCGCGAGAATCGGATTCTGGGCCACGTGCGGGGCGAAGGTCGTGAGAATCTGAAAGTAATGGCCCACGTTGGGGTCGTTCCTCAGCTCGGGATGCTGTCGGAGGATCCTGGTGAGCGAGTTCTTCAGATTGCCTGACTGCGTGATGGCTTTCACACCGGAGGCGATGACCGGAGCGGCGACGCCGCTGAGGGCCATGGCCGCCATGATCGGCTGCCAGTTCTTTCCCCACCACTGACCGCCTCGGACGATGCCTCCTGGCTTGCCAGGAGTGCCCTTGCCATGCCACGTGTACTTGGTGCCCCTACCAACTCCTCGACCCACATCCTTCAACGCCTGGAGCATCTTGTCTGCGATGCCGGCAGTCTTCTCGATGTGAGGGGACAATTTCTCGAGAGCCGAGAACGCCTCCTTCGTGATGTGCCGGTCGACGGCCGCGCGCTCGTGGTCTTCTCCACGGAAAGCGATATAGGTGGTGACGCGGCCGATCTTCTCGATGAGATCGTCGGACGCGTAGGCCAGGTGCTGCTCGACGAGGCGCGACATGCCCTCACGATCCCCAGCCTGGGCGCATTTCAGCATCCCGGCCACGAACTTGCCGATCTCCGCGCGCTCGTCCTCGTTGAAGTTCCGCTCGTTGTAAAGCGCAGCGAATTTTTCGAAGATGGACATGGTAAACCTCTACATCTGGAAGGGCGGCGCGTAGGCCTGGTTCCCGTAGAACGAGCCAACCGGGGCCTGCGGCCCTTGGACCTGAGCCTCAGGACTCCACCCTGCCCGGCCCTCACGCCCGAACGCGCGCCCGAAGCCTCGACCCACCGCCTTGAGAATCGAAGGACCGAAGAGGAGGGCAGCCAGAAGTGGAACCCCACCGCCGACCATGGCCGTACCCTTTCCCATCCTCCAGGCCTTGCCCAGGACACCGGACTGCTTCACGGGCGCCTTGGTCGCCGCCGCGATCTTTCGGATCTCGACAACCTTGTGGAAGAGGTCCTCGTCCGCCATGCTCGACGCCTTCTTCGCCAGGTTCTCCACCTCCGACATCAGGTACTCCTGCGTGTCCAGGTTGTCGGTGAAGGAGTTCGTACCGACTTCGACCGGGTCCGGAGCGTCGTTCAGCATCTGGATCGCTCCTCGAACGGAGTCGGTCTCGCTGATTTTCTTCCGGAAGGTATCGAGGTCCACCTGGAATGCGTGGCGCCCGTTGATGACCTGCCACTCGCCGTTGGGGATCTCCACGTTCTGCGCGAGGATCTTCTTGTCCACGGGATGGCCGAGCTTGGTCAGATCGTCCTTGACCGCCTCGAAGACCTTGAGCCAGAGCCGATCGTTCCCTGGGAACGCGGCGCAGGCGTACTTCATGAGATCCTGAATCTCGCCGCCGTCGAGAAGGACGTGGTTTCGCGCTTCCTCCCGAATCTTGGCGTAGGCCTTGTGCGTGGCGTCCTCTGATGCCTGCTTCTGGAGGGCCAGCTCACCAACCCTCTTTCGAAGCTCAGAGAGGACGACACCGGCGCTGTGCTCGGCGCGCTTCTCCATGAGCTCCTCGGCTTCCTTCACGAACGGACGCGCGCTGGCGACCTTCTCGATCCCCTCGAGAACGGTCTGCTTGAAAGCGGACTCGTCCCGCATGGGCTCGAACACGGACATGACAGAGGCCGTTTTCACGGTACTGGCCTTGTCGGGATGCAGGATTGCCTGCACGCCGGCCAAGGATGCCAACGGGAAAGTGAACGTCTTGTCGCCAGCGGTCTTGAACAGACGCTCGTTGGCATCCAGATTCGTGAGCTCCACGACTCTCTGGATCTGGACCGGCGAGAGATTGTTCTTCTCGGCGAGCTTCGCGATGGTGTCGTTGAGTGGCACGTTCTTCTCTACGAACTGCTCCGAGGCCATCTTGGCGAAGTCGGCGAAACGGATCGGATTGATATCCATGATCCTCTCCTATCTGATGGATCCCGAAAGCGACGTCTTCCCGATCTGTTTCGAGATCGCGGCCGGCCCCTCTCCCTTCGGGATCGGGCCGATGATCTGCTTTCGGATGGCTTTGCTTCTCTTCAGCCGCGTCTGTAGATTGCCGTTTGGAGGGCCCGCCACCCTCTGGTTTGGGGCCATCTGAGGGGTTGGCATCTTGGGTCTCATGCTCTTCGGGAGAGACGCGCCAACCTTGTCAAGCTCGTCCAGGAAGCCGTCCAAGAAGGCTTCAGCGGCGCTCTTGCGGAAGAACTGGCTCACCCCGGGGACTTTGACGCCCTTCGAGATTGCCGACCGACTCCGCGAAAGGGCCCTCTCGGAGAACCCGCCCTTCGGCGCCAGACTACTGGGCAACTTGGTCTTGGCCATGACCACCCGTGGAATTCTCTCTCCCTTGGGTCCGGTGGTCTCCGGGTACACCTCTTTCACAGAGACCTTGCCCCCAAGACGATGCGCTCGCTGAGCAGATTCACGCTCGACTGGATGCCAACCACCGCTCCTCAACTTCTTCCCCTGCTGCATGAAGCTGGAGAGTCCGCTCTCGGCTTCCTTCTCGATACCGGCGAGAAATCCAGCGGTAAACGCCTCCTCCGCCTGCTTGATGGTGGAGTTCTTAGCCCTCGTCATGAAGACGTTCTTGTTGATCTTGGGCTCCTCAGGGCCTTTCACGCACTTTCCACTGTCGAAGGTCAGCTTGTTGGGCTCCTTGCTTGGAAGGTCCGGCTTCTCCTTCGAGTCGTGACTCGGCGCTCCCTGAGAGGCGTTGACGTCGGCTTGAGACGGAAGAACGCCGCCGGCCCCCAGCCGATCCTCTGCCATCTTGGCGAATCTCGCCAGAAGATCCTCGTAGGTGATCATGCTCTTCTCCGTCAAATGTAGTCCTCTAAGGTTTACTCAGGGGACCCATGATTTCAAGACCGAACAGCCGGAACGATCGTCCTGGCGTAGTCCCCGTAATACTGCTTGGCTGCCAGCCAGCAGTACATCGTCGCCTGAAAAGCATCGTCGGGGAGCGTGTGGTCGTAGCGCATGGTCTGATGATAGTCGTCGTACTCGATGAAGATCGAGGTGAAGTCGTCGATCATGGGCATCTTGGGGCTGGGGTCGTTCTTCATGAGTTCGAAGCAAGGGAACCGGATGCGGGCCTTCTTGATCGTGTCGATCACATCCCGCATGTTCTGGAACCGGTCGATCAGGTATCGGCCGTACTTGCCCGCCTTGGGATCGAACTTCACAAGGGCGCGCTGCTGCGTGGACTGGAACTCGAGCAAGACAGGATCCGGTGTGCCCACATCCACCGGTTTCCACCCGTAGTTGTCCACGAGGTGCTCGTTGTTGATGTGGCCGAAACCATAGTCCGATCCGCAGAAGGCCACCTGGAACTGCCTGGCGAGCTTGTCGAAATGGAAGGGCTGCTGAACCAGGTCCGATTTCTCGCCCAGGTACTTCTCCATGTAATGAATCCGGAACTTCTCGTCGGCGCCGAACGTACCGACGACCACCACGGTGAACGCACGTTTCTTCCTCTTCTTCCCCTGCGTGTCCGTAGATCGAAGACCGGTACCGTGGTCGATGCCCATGAACATCGGCCGCCCTACCCGGCGAAGACCATCTGGACGGTCCCACGACTTCCGCTCCTCCTCGCAGGCATTTCGGATGTCCTGTTCGGTGAGGACAAGCTCGCCCTCCTCGCTGGGGAGGCCGAGCGCTTCATTCTGGAAAATGGAGAAAGGGACCTCTGGATCGTGGAGTTTGGAGTGAACTCGCTTGAATGACTGGAAGGGGACCTGGATCTGGCTGATCCTGAAGCCGAAGCTCTCGTCCAGCTTGCTCGGCCGCATGGCCACCCACTCACCGCCGAAATCATTCGGGTCCCGCGGATTCTTGTGCTTCTTCGGAAAGATTTCCTTCCCGCATCGCGTGCAGATGAAGAAGAAGTCGCCGATGACGTTTTCGTCCAGGTAGTTCCAGTGAGAGCAGTGGCTGCACTTGACCATCCACTCGAACTGGCTCGTCTGATCGTAGCGCCTGGGCAGCACGTTCATCTTCGACTTTGGCGTCCCCGTATAGATCCGGAAGAACCGATCTGGTAGGGCGTGTGACTGGGTCTCCTCGATAACGGGAATTTCGTCGGAGATGATGTCCTGAATCTCGTCGATGTTGACCAGATCGGCCGAAACACCGCGAGTGGCGTCGGCTGTCAAATAGCAGGATCGAAAGTTCGCATAGGCTCCGTTGTTGAACTCCTTCATCCCCACCTGCCAGATGTTCATGGTGGAGAGCATCTCAGCAGCAATACGCGGAGAGTCCTCAGCGATCTTCTTGAAACGCTGCTGGCTGAAGACGGAGACCTGGCTGAACCTGGGCTGGATGAACAGGGCCTTCATGTTGGGCATGGAGGCCATGAGGGCGATGGACTTACAGGCCGCGGTCGTGCTCTTCTCGCACTGCCGAGCCCACATGAGCACCATGTTCCGCGAGCCCTCTGGATGCTTGACGCTCAGGTCGTAGATGGGTTTGAGGTAGGAACGATCGTGACGAATGACCGAGCCGTCCATCTGCTTGATGTGATCGACGTATCGGAACGGCCAGCCCTTCTCGACGTGGATGATTTCCGGAATGAGATCAGAGAGTGTGGTTACATCCCGTGTAGCCTCTTCATCGTAGAGAGACTCCTGCTCTGCCTCCCCCATGCCGATGATCAGATTTCCATCTTCGTCGACGAAGTTAATCTCTCGAGGATTGACCGTGCCGTCCTCGATAAACCAGCCGTCGTTATGACCTGCCATCAGCCAACTGCCCCTGAATCTCCGCGTTGATGGATTTGAACTCCCTGTCGGAAGCGACGATGGAAATGTTCTGGAAGAACGAGCCACCTTGGACAGGCTTGTCCACGTCTCCGCGCGTCACACCCACCTTGGTGTAAGAGTTGAGGTGCTGGTGAACGTGCTTGAATCCTTCCCCCTTCATAGCCAACGTCGCGAGAATCTTCTTCTCGAGATCGACAGCCACGATGCGCAGCGTCTCCTGGAAGTGAGGCTCCTTCCCTTCGCGAATACGCAGTTCGCCTGTGGTCATCCCCCTGGCTTTGCTCTTCGCCTTCCTCTCGGTGGGTAGGATGATGCCCAGGTAGTACCGCCAGTCACGCTCGGTCATGGGCGCGATGTCGTAAAAAACAGACATGTAGAGGTCGAGCGCCACATTCTTCCACTGCTGTCCGGAGAGCTCCTCCATAGCGGCCTGATGGTCGGCCCGGGTCCCTCGCGTGGTCACAACGCTCTCTATGATGTTCTTGGTTTTGGCGTCACCCAGGAACGAAAAGAAATTATCCATCCACAAGGGGTTCGAATACGGGACGATGACGCCGATGACCCGAAGGAGCATCTCATAGGCGCCTTTCTGCTTCGCCGACGGAGCCTTGCGTTTCTTCACCGTGTCCTTGAGTTCCTTCGGGATCCTGGACAGGAACCGCTTCTCGAGCTTCTTGTAGTAACCGAGCCCGAACTTGGGGGACGCGAGGTTGCGCTGATGGATCTCGGCCACGGCCTCCTTCTGTGGTGTGGTGAGGAACTTGAGGCAGAGGAAACGGTGGAACGGAAGAATGTGGCCGTTCTCGCGCCCGCTCCCCCCGAAACTGTAGATGTGATTCTTGGCGCATCTGAGGATGAAGTCGTCGCGTGGATCGATCTTGTAGAGGATGCGGCCGTGTTTCGCCTGCGGCTTCGCCTTCAAGAGATCCTGGACCTCATTGAAAGTGGCCGGCGAAATGCCGTACTTCTCGCAGATTTGGACTCGTGTAATCATCGCATGTGAATGACGTACTCTGTCTTATCATAACCAAACAGAGAATTTTCCAAAGCCTTTCGGTTTGAAGATGGCGTAGATCTGATGTGCTCCAGGTTCGCAAAAAGGTGAGATTCGACCCCATCGTCGAGAATCGAGGCCATGAACAGGCCGCCACCTTTTTTCTTCACGACGATGATTTCCACCTCCCCGTACATCTCGGCCAGGTCACGCCACAAGTATGCCCAGTCGTCTGAACGACCGCACCCGGAAGCCGCTGTGATCCACGGCCGCTGAGAGAACCCGAACCACCGCAACGAGACTTCGTCGCAAGAAAACCCGCGCTGATCCATATCGGAAGACACGAGGCCCCAACGTGGAGCGCGGGTCCGCAGATACCGGAGGACCCCGAGACCACGGTGCTCAATATCGCTTGAGAGCCACGCCTGAAACGCCGATGGAATCACGCCCCAGGCTGGTCTCACGTAGCGAAACCAGGCGCTGGTGATCAGACGTATCAACCCTCGCTTTCCATGATGGTGTGGCTGTACTGCCGCAGGTCACGTTCCGCGTTGTCCAAGGCGTACATGGCCGTCTTCAGGGGCTCCTGGGAGACGGGCAGGCCCAGCCTCGACGCCAGGAGGAGTTTCGCGCACGCCTCCTTCGCCTGACCGAGCTTCTCGATCTGGTCCACGAACTTGTAGGCATTCTCCTCGGTGATGAAGTTCAACCCGAGCATGGCGTCGACGGTGTTCTTCGCCTCGTCGTCGTCCACGTCCAGGGCGATCTTCACGAATTTCTGGCCGTCCACCGTGGAGAGGGGCAGCCACTTGCCGCTCACCGGCTGAACGAAGGCTGCCTCTTTCATGAGGTTGGGGTAGGAGCCTCGGAACGCCGGTCGCGGCTGTTCCTTCGCGCTGGCGTCTTTCTCCATGGTCACGGGCTCGTAAGAACCGAGCTTCGCCATCTTCGAGCAGGGAACGAAAGACCAGTCCTGGCTGATGAAGAGACCACCCTGGTCGTCCATGTGGATGTTCTTGATGTTGGGCGAGACGTGAATCTCCCGCGTGCCGTAAATGGAGTCCACCGCGATCTTGTCGATGCCGCCCGGCATCGTTGCGCGACCCACCACTTTCACGGGCTCGGTGGCGATGATGCTTCCGTTCTTCTGGAGAACGAAGGCGCCCCACCCGTTGGGGTCCTTCCCGAAAGAGGCGGTCTTGTCGAGGGCCACCTCTTCACCGAAGATCGGGTCGCTGGCGTAGTAGTACCGATCTCCGCCGAGTTCGAAGACGCCCATGACGCCGTCTCGCACCTTCCCGTCCAGACCGAAGATGTGATCGGCCACGATGCACGTGGTGTCTTCGTTGCCCATGGCGACCTTGAAGACGCCGGCCTTCGTGATCTGAGGCTTCCGGATCTTCACCGGGAGCGCCTTGCGCTTGAGCATGTCCGTGGCCTTGGGGCCGGCCACTGCCGACGTCTTCTCGGCCTCTTTCGACGCACGAGCATTGTCGGCGAAGACCTGGCGGAACGAGGCGTTCTTTCGCATGGCCCACTCGAGCGCTTCCTGAGATCCGAAGGCGAGCTGGGCTTCCCTCTCGAAAGACTCGAAGGGAAGGTCGATCTTGGCCGCATAGACGTAACGGCCATCGTAGGGCGGCTGCGTCCGGGAGAAGAGGGCCATGTCGCTCGCGGCACCCTCCCCGGGCTCCACGGGCTTGCCCAGGGTCGTTCCCTGAACGATCTCCTGGAGCGACGACTTGGTGAGCGGATGGAGCCTTCCGTTCACCCAGAAAACGTCGAGTGGGGAGAGGCGGAAGTTGTCCACCACGAGAGGGATCGATACCTTGTCATCGAGCTGGATCTGCCCGACGCCGGCACCGTTCTCCGCGTCCACCCGGTTGAAGTTCACCTGGACCTTGGCGTTGGCGAGCCACGGATAGGACTGGTGGAGGAACTTCACCACCTCCTGCATCCACTCGTCCGGGTTCTTGCTCAGCTTGACGTTGGCTTCCTTCTCGAAGGTGCCGAGCACTTTCTCCGTGATGAAGAGATTTTCCATGACTCGCTCCTACGACAGCGTTTTCGAAGTCAGTACCTTGCTCGACGACGATGCCTGCGGCTGATCCAACGTCTGCTGGATGTCCGTTGACTGAAGGGCCGTCGGCGGCGTACCGGGCGTGATGAGAACGGGATGAGTGTGCAGTTTAATGGCGCTCATGTCCGCATCGTACTTGGTCAGGAACCTCTCGTCCACGAGACCCATACCCCTGACCGAAAGATCCGTGTTCAGATTGATCGCCATCAGCTCCCCGCTTCCGCTGATGTCCAGCTTGTCACCAGACACCTGGTACGTCAGGTTGGGCACCCCGTCGGTGCCCTCCGGAACCTGAATGCTTTCGCCGTCCACCACGAGCGACGACGCCATGGGCGACTGGCTGTTGAATTTTAGCTGGCCGCCCACGATCTCGAGCATCCCAGCGATCTGAACACCCTTGTCCGTCAGAGCGATGAACTTATCGCTGGCCCACGTGAGTGAGATGCGCTTGTCGTCCATGAGAATCGAGCGACCTTTCCGCTTGAGCACAAGCATGCTGTCGCTCAGAACGACCTTGTTGTCCCCCCAAACGAGACCGATTTGGTTTTCGTTCATCCGGAACTGGGCATCCTTGCCGAACGTGTCCTGTCCGGCCTGAATCGCCACCTTAGAGAGTCTGACCTCTTTGGCCTGATTATCCACCTCGAGCAGCGCGTGCGTCCCCAAGAGCGCCCACACACCTTCGGAGATGGTCTGCCCCTTTGTCTCCACAGAGACGTTCTTGGTGGGGCGGTTCCCGTTCGAAACTGCGCCAGCGACGATATCCACGTCACGGTCAGCTTCGTCGGATGGATCACTGTTGATGCTGATGGTGGTCGTGGCCTGCTTGGTCTTGTCGTCGGTCTGGACCTTAAAGCTGTATCCGGCGAAGATCTGCCAGCAATCCTTGGCCCAAGTGACCGCAAGACTCTTCACCCGACTCAGAAGACGGAAACAGAAGTTCGAGGCCAGGGAGAGGATGTCACCGTTCTCGTAGATCTGGTGATAACTACGAGGATCATCCCGGTTCTGCATGACCACATCGCCCTCCAACGGTGGGTCAATAACATATTCCCCGAAGTCAGCCATGTCGATGCTGTATCGGTCGTGGAGGGCCCTACGAAGCTCGAGGTCCTTCTGGTACACGGCACCCGCAGGAGATTCTCTTTCCTTCGTGGGCGCCCTTGACGAAGCAACTTCGCCGAGAATGAGCCAGCTTGACGTGGCAAACTTGATACAGGCCACCCGAGTGCCGACAGGGTACGGCTTGTAGGCACCGCTCATGATTGGGCGAGCGATCCCCTCACTTTTCCCATCGAGAGCGATTCGGTACGTGTTCACGCCGGGATCGTACGTGCGCACGAAACCCATGTTGAACGCCGCTTCTTGCGCTGAATCGCCGAACAGTCCCGATCGCAGCATCTCACTCCTCGAGCTTGTCCACAAGTTCCTGTAGAGCCGCACTCACGTCCCCGTCGAGATCGGAATGAACAACCTCTTCGGGCTCGACCATCAGGGACATTATAGAGTCGATCTCACGGGTGAGAGCCACCTTGGACATGTTCTGGTCCACTTTCGTGTTGAAGTACTTTCCGAAAGCGTACGTAGCAATGGGATGGCCACCAGGACCGATGTTGGAAACGGCTCCGAGCCCCGGGGCGGCCTTGAGTGTCTGGTGGGGCCGCTCGGCTACGAGCTGACCGATGAAGTCGTTCGCGTATTGAGGAGCCTTCCTGATGGACAAGAGCGTAGGCGTGAACACAATGGGCTGCTTTCCCTTCTTCCGCAGCTTCTTGTTCATGGCCTCCAGATTGTTCACGGAGATCACGTCGCCTCGGTGCACCCCGAACTCCACGTCTGCATCGCCCGGCTCGTCCACTTGGGCCCGTGTCGTGAGTGGATGGATGGCAGTCTCGAAGATCTTCCGCTTCACCCGGACGCCGGCGTCGGTGAAGACCCGGCTCATGTCACCGATCATTCTCTCCTGAACGACGTGGATGTCGTTGGTGGCCGCGAGGACATCCTGAGGCTTGACAGCCCCGCCAGCCGAGAGCATCTGACCGGCTCGAACGGATTGACCCTTCTTCACGCCCAGACCGACCTCCTTGGGCACGAAGTGTCGCATTCCCGCGACACTCACGTTCCAGCCGCCAGCGGCGGAAGTCTCTATGCTGTCGATCTTTCCGCCCTGGAGTGCCAAAATGGCACGGCCCTTCACATTGGTGGGCATCTCAAGGATCTGTTTCAGCCTGGGGTAGCCCAAACTTGCACCGCCCAGGGCGCCGCCCGTGTGAAACGTCTTCATCGTGAGCTGCGTTGCCGGCTCCGAAATCGTTTGACCGGCGAGTGTTCCGACATGGTAACCCACGTTGGGGAGGTTTCCGTTCTCCAACGGACCAAAGCACATGGCGCAGACGCCCCGAGTGGCCTGGCACCGTAGGGGAGACCGAACCTTGATCTTCTTCACGCCGCGCGCCTTGAGGTTCCTGATGAGCTGCGGGTCGGTGATCTTCCCGCGGTATGGCCCACTGGCCACGACCCGGTCAAGCGCTTCTGGATCCGTGATGCCCATTTCGATACCCATGGTCGTCCCGCAATCCCGCGCTGAGATGGTCGTGTCCACTGTAGCGGCGATGAGCGCCTTTCCGAATGCGCCGGTGTCAGCCGTCGAAAGCGTACGGTCCATGAGGCCCTTCCGGGAGCCGGGGATCATGGCCCAGAAGCTGCCCATGTCCATGCCCTCGGAGAAGGACTTCTCGATGGGCACCTCGATGATCTTCCCCTCGTGATCTGTCACGGCCACGGGCGAGGCGACCATCTGGGTGATCATATTGGACTTCCCGAAAGCCCCGGAGAGTGGACCTCCGATGACCATCCGGTTGTCCACCTTGGCCTTGACCGCACGCTCCATCTCCTTCTGGGCCCGCCCGTAGGCCTTGGCGAAGCCCATGGTCTTGGCGTTCTTCTTCGCCTTGGCCAAAATGGAGTCGCGCTCGTTCTTCGGGAAGGAGAGATCGCCCAGGTCGAAAGACCATCCAATCTCGGTCACGTACTTGTTCCCGAGATCCTTGATCTTCGAAATCACCTGGCCGGCCACGGCCGGCTTCTTCCTGGCAACGTCATGGATGATCTTCATGAGCTTCCCCTTGTCGACCGAGATGTTTCCCGGTTTGAATCCGACAGGGAACGCCTGGTTGAAGATGATCTGCCCTGCGCAAATCCGATTCCCGTGAATTGACACCGCTTGATTGGCTTTGATGCGGCCGCTCCGGTACATCTGGAGAACCTCGTTCTCTGAGCTCGCCTTAGTGACCGCTGCGCCTTTCGGGGTGGTCATGAGGTAGACCCCGAGAACCATTTCCATCGATGGAGAGTGGATCAGGCTGTTATCCCGGGGACTGAAGAGGTTGTTGCTCGGGAGCAGATTTGTCGTAGCCTCGCGGCGAGCATCCTCCGACACCGGTACGTGGACCTGCATGGCGTCGCCATCGAAATCGGCGTTGAACCCCTTCACCACGAGAGGGTTGATCTCGATGGCCTTACCCTTCGTGAGCATGGGCTTGAAGGAGAGAAGGCTGAATTTGTGGAGGGACGGGGCTCGGTTCAGCACGACCGGCCGCTCCCGGACTACGGCCTCGAGTGCGGAGAGGGCTGAAGGATCTCGCTTCTCGATCAGTTCCCTGGCCTTCAGTGGCGGATACCCGAGCATCCCCATCCTCTGGACGATGAAAGGCTTGTAGATGGTGAAGGCCATTTCCTCGGGAATCTTCGCCTCATCGATGCCGAGTTTGGGGTCCGGGATGATCGTGGACCGGCCGGTGAGGTCCTGCCTGCGCTTCAGCACACGACCTTGAAAGAGGCCGTACTTGTTCTGCTGTCCCTTGATGGTGGCCAGGAATCCCTTGAAATTCTGGCTTCTGGTCAGAGGCTCCTGCAACCCCACCAGCCCACGGACCGCACCGTAGAGCTGCGCCCGGAGTGGAGCAAGGTTCTTGTCGTCCACACCCAAGCTCTTGAGGTCCTTGATCTGGTTGTTCACCATGAGGACCTCTCGGTAGCCGTGTACGGGATCCGCCACGTTCAGCGTTCCGTCCGGATTGGGGTAGATGGGGCGCATCTTGGCCGGAACGACGGGCACCTTCGAGTTGAGGTACGCCTTCGCCGGCGTCAGGTTCACAGCCTTGAGCGCACGGAGATATCGGAGCTTCTTGATGGCTACGTCACGCCGATCCCCCTTCAACCCGCTGACCTGGCGCCGCAAACTCCTCAGCTCTCCGTCCACGTCGATCTTCGATAGAAGAATCTTGAGACCTTCGCCGCCCGTCTTGTTCTGAGGTGCGTGATCGTGGGTGATCTCTCCCTCCGGCGTGACCCACAACGTGCCGTTGATGAGTCCGTTAAACTGCGTTCGCTTGAACGGACGCCCGGGCTGGCTGAGAACGCCCATGATAGCCTGATCCATGAGTGGATTGGCGATGGGTCCCTCGAGGTCGATGTGATTCCAGTAGTTCCCGTCGAAACCGCCTGTCAACCCTCGATCAAAGAGGCCCCGCGGCTCGGGGGCCAAGTCGTTGGCCCGCACTACGCCAGGACTCGTGATGGCCCCGTTGCTCTGGTCGAGGATATCCTCGTCAGTGAGCGGGAGTGCCTTGAGCTTCTTGCCCTCCTGCTTCACGTTGATCCCGGCGCCCTTCATGTAAGCCATGAACTTGTTCACCACGAAGGGCGACTTCGGTGGCGGCGTCGGGAGGCCGAGCTGGATGGCACGCCAGAACTCGTCGTTCTTCTGGGACTTGATCGTGGCCGCATCCCGCAGAAACGCCGTGCCTCCGGAAGAAAGGAGCGAGTAGAGCTCCATCATCCCGATGGCCATGGGGCTGGCGTGAGGTTCACGTGCCGGAGATTCGTCGTGGGTATACGTCGTGTGGCCACGGGCGCTCAGCTTCTTCGAGACCTGGTGGCGCAACTTCACGAAGTGCAGATTTCCCGTCTGCACATTGTCGTGGTACTTGTTCGTGGTCGGATCGTGGAGACGTTCGGCACTGTTACGGTTGAGACCGTTGGCCTCGAGCTGCTGACGAATGTGCTCCGTGGCGTCTGCCACACCACCGAAGTTCTGGACGAGGTACGGCTTCCCCGTCTTCTCGGCGATCTTCCCCGCGGACGCTTCGAGATACGCCCCGGGATTGGCCCGGCCAAGGACTCCGGACGGATTGAAGAGGACGTCGAGGGGCTTGCCATCCTCGCCGTGATACATCTCCTTGTCCGGAAGGATCATCGTGACGATGCCCTTTCCGCCGTGCCTCTGAGAGAGCTTGTCTCCGACCTCCAACGTCTCCTCGGTCTTCACATAGACGGTGATGAACTTTCGCGTCTTGACCACGTTCATCACCTCGGCCGGGTATTCGCTGTCCCACCGAACCGACACATCCTGCCACTGGTGCTTCAGAGACCGGTGCAAACTGGCGTAGCTGAATTCCTCGTGGACCTTTATCTTTCTCACGGCTGGAATCGCCACATCACCCATCTGGAGGACGGCGCCAGTCTTCACAATCCCGTTGGGGCCGTACTTCGACCGGTCCAACCCCTCGGCCTCAGCGGGGAAGTGAGCCAGGAATACCGGAAGCCCCACGCTGATCGTAGAGTCCAGGTTCAGGGTCATCTCGTGTTTATGCACCGAGGTGAGTTTCTTGGCCGCAGTCTCCGAGACGACGATACCGTCCTCGAAGTTGTACCCCTTGTAAGGCATGAATCCCGTTCGAAGGCTCTTCCCGAGAGCCAAGGCGCCGTTACGCGTGAAGTCGGAATCGGCCACCGGCTGACCCTTCCGCACACGGTCTCCCGTCTTCACAATCGCCTTCTCGTTCAGGAAAGCGTTCGAATTGAGCGGGTAGTGATCGTGGAGCGGGACGGTGTACGTCTGCCCATCGTTCCCTTGAATCGTGATCTTCTTCGAAGTGACACGCTTCACCACACCGTCCACTGGAGCCTGGGGCACGATACGCTCGCCAACAGCCGTCTCGTAGCCCCGCGCTCCGAACTTGGACTGAACGAGGGGCACGTCCGGGTCCTTCAACGGCACGGCCTGGGTGATGTGATGACTCGCCATGAGGATCCGGTTGGGGCTGTTCGTGTGAACGAAGGGGACGGCATTGGCCGCGAAACTGAGGATCTTGGAGGCGCTGTCCACGATGTAATCCACCTGACGTGCGGGGATCATCTTGAACTCGCCTTTGTACCGGGCCTTGACCGGATCTCTCCGCGCTTTCGGCGGCGTCCTGGTGGTGTCGAACTCATCGTTGAACGCGAGCACCTTGTCCTCGAGGTCGAAGGCTTTCTTCGTCTCTCTCGCGCCCGTCTTGGCGTTGATCACCGTCAGCCCAATGTCGTTCCCGATCTTCTTGGAACCGAGAGCGAGATGGGCATTGATGCCGATCTTGCTCGACTCTGGCGTCTGAACAGGGTCGAAGATCCCCAGGTGGCTCGGGTGCAGGGCACGGAGTCGGTCACTTACCGCGTGTACGGAGGAGATGCCTCCCTCGCCCATGGACGTGACCAGGGACTGCACGCCCACCATGTCGAGGGGATTATTCTGGTCGCTGTATCGAGAGAACTCGCTTGTGGTGAAGAACCGCTGCACGGGCTTGGTAAAAAGAGAAGGTGGAAGCACGTCGACCACTGACGGCCGGCGATCGATCTGGAATCGAATCGACCTCTCGGCTGTCGGTACGTTCTGCTCGAGCTTCTCGACGATGAAATCGTCCACCGAATGCAGGGACTTGTAGGCCAGGTTCTCAGTGTCGTCGGCCTTCACCTCTCCGCGAGCCAGAGCCAGGGCCTTCTCGCTCGAAGCCACAAGGACCTTGGGCTCGATGCGGCTGTATCGGGTCCCAAGCGTCAGCTTCGTGATGTTCGGATCCAGCGGTTTGCTGGCAAAGAACTTTCCGATGGCCTCGGCCAAGGCTTCCTGACCCTCCGGCTGGTCGGCGTAGGGTCGCATCTTTTTGTAGAGCTTCGCCAACTCAGCAGGGCGGTCGTACTTCCGATTCTCTTGGAGGATCTCGTCGCCCCAGATCTTCCGAAGGTCCACATCGGTGACGCCCAGAGCCTTGAGGATGGGGTAGAGGTAGACGTAGGTGGACTGGCCCACACGAATGCGGAAGACCTGCCGCACGCGGTCGAACTGGACTCGGTAACCGCCGCCCGCAGTGTTGATGAAGGTCTCCACGTTGTTGTCGGCCGTGTACCTGGTGTACGTCCCCGGCTTGAGCCGGATCTGGTTGACAATCTGGACTTCCTTGCCGCCGACGATGAAGGACTGCTTGCTCGTGAGATGCGGGACAGAGAGGATCGGGTGCCCCAACTGCCGGTCGAGAACCTTGTTGTTCTTGGTGTCCGTGATGACGACATCACCAAGAAGCCTGGAGGCCAGGGTCCTCCCCGTGGTCTTATACTTCTTGTGAAGCTCCGGATCTCCATACATGTCGGGGCTCGTGTTCGCCCACCGGAGGTTGGAGACTGAGATCGTGTTCCGCTCACCACTGATGGGGAACATCCTCTCGACACGATCCTTCAGATTTCTGAGGAGAGCGGCGAATCTCTCCTGGCTTACGATCATCTTCCACCTCGGTTTGTGTCGTTCTAACTATAGCGTAGGACGGCAGAAAATCGACCCAATCCGTCATAAGAATGGTGAAAGGAGGTGTTCATGGCCACGAAGAAGGACTCGAGCATCTTGCCGCTACCCAAGTGGTTCAAAGATGAAATGGCCAGGGAAAAGGAAAGAGAACAGCAAGAGAACTGGAAGAAAGCCTTCGAGATTCACGAGGCAAGGGCATCGACAAACCTGGACCGAGCACTCAGAGATGCGCCACAGAAGATCAGGGAGGTCGCCAGCCGAGACGACGCACCCGAAGGTCTGCTTCAAACGGCCAAGAAGATCCTCAAGGCCGTGAAGATGCATGCCAAAGCGAACACGTGCATCCTCGTCGTCGGTGTCGCCGCGCTGACCTACCTCATCTCCCCCATCGATAGCATCCCCGACTTCATACCCGGAGTCGGACTGATGGACGACGCATTTCTTCTGGCGGCCGCGTGGGAAAGGATCACCCACTGGTTCACAGACACGGACAAGATGAAACTCAGAAAACGATGGTGAAGCGGCTCGTCGCCGCTTCTTTTAGGGGAGGAGCAAATGAGGATTCCGGAGACCATATCCAAGATGAAACTACGGAAGCTCAGGTGTTGCGACTGCATTTCCTTCGATCGAAAGACGAAGAAGTATTGCTTCCTGCTCAAGACCAAACGCCGGCCCGATCAGCCGGCATGCAACCGGATACGAGTGGAGGAGGAGAAATCATGCAAGAAGTCTGGATCGGAAACTACGCCCACCGACCGTTCCGGGTAACGGTCAAATTAGGCAAGATCGTGAAGGTGGAGGGCGACCTCGCCTGGGCGAAGGGAATGAGAATCCGCCATTTCAAGAGAACCGTCTGGAAGTACGGAGGGCCGAACCGTGTCGAGCGAGAACGAAGTACCAAAGACGCGAGCCGAAGTATCCCGGTCTCTCCACAAGATGGGGAGACTGAAAAAGCGCGCTCTCAAGAGGTCAGCCAAGAAGAGATCGAAGCAGCGCCGGCAGAGATCGAACGTGTCTTTCGTGGAAGGCACCACAATGACAAGGTGTCAAGTCTGCGGACACCTCCGGAGACAAGACCTTCCTTGCCACGAGTGCGGCGCCCCCGAATCTCGTCAGGAATGGGTCTGCGGAGAGCCCTCCGTGCCGCCAAGATCATGGGGTGCGAAGTGGACCACATCTGGGGCACTGGGGAGACGCGGATCTCGCACAGGCTGCTTCTCCAAGAAGACGGCAGCCGGCGAACAGTGGTTCTGAACCAGAGGAAGAAGGACGCTCCCCGCGCCCTGACCTCTTTTCTGACGCAACTCAAGGCGGCACTTCCGTCATAAGAGTAGTGAAAGAAACGGCCCTCATGCTCCACCACCGGAAGCGGCTCGAAAGAGTCGCTTCTTTTTTGTCTGGAGGTGTCCATGGGTTTCAAGACGTTCATCCTCGCACGCCGCTCTCAGTTCACCGGGAAAGTCAACGAGATGGCGTTGCCGCTCAGCCGCGATGAGTTCCTGGCCGCGTTCAAGAAGTGGCAGGAAGGCGCTCTCATCCAGAACGCATTTCCCACCCTCAACACCATGCAGCGGGAGTTCATCAAGTCCGGTGTCACCCAGGAAGAGTGGGATGCGCATATCAACCCCATCGTTTGCCAGACCTGCAAGCGTCGGATGGATGAGGACTACACGATCGGATGCCCAGAGTGCTTCGAGCACGAACACGCAGAGGAGGAAGAAGAGCATGACGGAGGAGAAAAAGGAGAGCCCGTCGATGGCGCGGGATGTTCAGAAGAGGCTGGTCAGGATTCTGATGGCCGGCCTCAACTACCCTGACCTGCTCGACGATTTCGAGCGCCACTTCGTGCGAGACATGGCCCACGCTTTCCAACGGTTCGGGGCCAAGACCAAGGTTTCACCGAAACAGTTCACGATCCTGGAGAAGATCGGCCGCAAGATTTGCGTGATTGATTGATAAAGAGCGGCGAGTTGCCGCTCTCTTTTTTGGAGGACCGACGATGGCAGCGATGGGATCTATCCAGTACGCCAGGCTCCAGGAAGCCCGGGATCTGATCAAGGATGGGCCCAAGATGGCGTTACCGCCATACTGGAAGACGCGTCAGAAACTCAAGGCAGTCCTCGTATGGACCCAAAACCTGATCGCAGAGAGAATAGAGAAAGGAGAGTGACGTGAGCGATGATTGCCTTATGTGCCGGGGGCATTCCAGAGACGAAATCCTCAAGAGCATCCGGAGGATCGTAGTGGACGAGGGGAACACCCACCTCATGATGATCCAAACCGGAGGCCCTAAGCTGGGCGCACCCGGGTACACTCCTGACTTCACCTACACGATTGGCATGTGGCACAACTTCGGCGCGCCTGAACTCGTGATGTTTGCGGCGAACCCAGCCATGCTCAACACCGTCAGGGACAAGGTCAGGGAAGGCATGGTCATCCACCCGCACAAGAGGTACTCCGGGCTTGCCAAAGGCCTCGATACAGTGTTCGCGGAGATCCAGAAACCTGACCAGATCTTCGTGTTCACCAGGCTCTTCTACGCGAAGTACGGCTCGCCGGCCGACCGCAAGTTCCCTCGGATGCAGCTCGTCTGGCCCGACGAGTTCAACGTCTTCCCCTGGGAGGACGGGTTCAACGATCATTTCCGGCCGGCTCAGCTCGAGGTGGCCCAATGGCCTGAGAAAGGAGCGAAAGTATGAAGGAGCGGACGTTCGACCGGCCCCAGATCACCGATGCGGAGATCAAGACCGCCCTCAGTGAGATCGGGAGCAAGTCGGATCCATGGCGTCCAAGAGGATGGACTGGTAGGAAAGCAAAAAGGACCCCATCCTCTCCGGATGAGGTCCTTTTTTATCTCGATATGTCCCTCGTCAGACCATCACCGCCCCGGTCTGCCTGCGCTGTCGCCGGAAGATCGCCGCTGGAATGGCCGGTCTGGCCCGTACGGCGACGTCGTCTCCACCCCAACCCTCTTCCGTTTCCGGAGGTGTGGCGATCATGACTTCGGCGCCGCAGAGCTCGCACTTGAGATGTCCGGGTTTCACGGAGAACAGCCTGTCCCCGCAACCCGGACAGAGATTGGGTGTCGGCTTTCCGTTGAACGGAGCCTCTCCCCTGATTCCGGGTTCCATGCTACACCTCATGAGTGCTAAAACGGGGCTCACCAAGAACCTCCGATTGATTTGCTGTTCTCACTATTAAAGTAACATAGAAAGCAAGCCACGCAAACCAAATTCGTGGCTATACGGAAAATAACCACACCTGTGTCATAAGACCTGTAGATGGAAATAAGGTTCGTTTTTTGGAGATGAGGCATGACCGAGGAAGACAAGGAGAAGAACGCGATCAAAAAGACCAAGGAAATGCTGGAGGGCATGAAGGACCTCGGGAAGAAGATGAGAGAGGTCCAGGGCGCCCTGGAGGCATCTCTCGACCGACACAGGGACACGCTCCTGAAGGTGGACCAGCCGGGCGATCTCGAGGAGAAGGTCAACGCCCTTCTCGACATCAACGCCGGCCTTGCCCGGGCTCAAGCCATCGGAATGGGGATGACCCTGACGCAGCTCGACTTGACGATGGAGCAGATGGGCAGCGTATTCGACCTCATGATCGACGACGAGGACGCCCCGGGCATCGGGTAGGCATCAGGGGACCGCTTGACCGGCGGTCTCTTTTATCCGGAAAGGAGACGTCATGGATTTCGACACCAAGGAGGGGATCGCTGAGGCGGTCCAGACGCTCGAAGGATTCGGCGAACTGCGCAGAACGCGGCATCACGCGGCCTACGTCGACGAGCATCGGTTGAACGAGTTCGTCGTTCTCGGCCGATGGCTGCTCGACTCCTGCGGGAACTGCATGGGCGCCCCGACGCCGTTCAACGTGTCCCCAGTACTCACCAAACAGGAGTTCTTCGAGGAGATCGGCAGGGACAACATGGTGGGCTTCGGGATGCCGACCAGCATTCCGGGCCACAAGGACATCTGCCCGTTCTGCAACCGCGGGTGGAGCATCCACAACGTCCACGACTGCTACCAGACCCACATCGGGCAGGCCTGGTTCACCTATCACGCCCGGTGCTACCGGATCAAGCTCGCCAAGGAGACCCAAGGCGACCTGGAAGCGGCCTTCGACGTAGCCGGTCTCGGCCCTGCCTTCTTCATCCCCGTTCCTAACGAATACTATCCGGATCCCAACGCCATCTTCTACACCTACTGGTTCGACGTGTACACGTCCCTGGCCAGGTTCAAGGTTGGGTGGCGGAAGCGGGTCATCCATCTCGAGGTCGTGGACCCGACTGAGGGCTACGACACGGAGGAGCTGTTTCCCAAGGAGAGCACGACGAAGTTCGGCCAGGTGATCCACTGCTGGGGCTACACGAAGATGGCGCAGTACCTGGCCATGTTCCGGAGCGCCCTCATCGAGAAGAGGCTGCAACGTCTCTACCCAAGGAAGGAGGACTCATGATCGCCGTCGGCATGAAACTGAAGCCGAGGCCACACCTTCGCGACCGGGACGACTCGATCGCCATCGTCGAGCAGAAGCACTACGAGCTCGGCTGGTACATCACGATCGACAACAACTTCGGTTCCTGGTACAAGACCGAGCAGCGCATCTGGTGCGACTTCGAAACGGTCCCCTGGGTGCAGAAGATTTTCCCGGAACCCGAATCGAAACTGACCCCCGAAGAGAAGAAGGCCGTCGTCCATTTCTGCGTGCGCTGCCTCGGAAGCAGCGACAACAGCTCGTGGGGTGCGGCTGTCGGCCCCAGCTACTGCATGAACTGCGGAGCAGGCGGCACGATCGACATCCCGAGGTGGGCCGTGGAGTCCATCCGTGAACAGGCTTCGTGGGTGGGAAAGCGGTACTACCCGCACAAGGAGGACCTCGAGACCAGAGAAGAGATCAGGCTGCTCAGGGCCCTGGCCCCCGACGACCCTCGGAGAACTGTCAAGCAGGATGAAAACAATCCGCGGCGGTTCTACGCGGAGCAGCCCACCAAGACCGGGTCCACCGGCACGACCGTCGTAGCCGACAGCCTGGAGGAAGCTCGGGAGAAAGCGAAAGTCGCCCTCCCCTATTTGCCGCCCAAGGAGGAATAATGCCGAGTCTCGGAGACCGGATGAAAACCTACGAGGAGCTGTGGGACAACAGACTCCTCCCGCTCGCCCCTGTCTGCGCCCGCATTGACGGACGCGCGTTCCACACCTGGACCAAGGGCTTGACCGAGCCCTACGACGACGATCTTCGCAACGCCTTCATGGACGTAGCCGGGCGCATGATCGAAGAGACCGGAGCTCGTGTGGCTCACACCTTCAGCGACGAGATCAATCTCGTCTTCGTGCAGGAATCCTGGAAGAGCCAGATCTTCTTCGACGGGCGCCACCAGAAGCTGTGCTCCGTCCTGGCCTCTATGGTCACGGGCCACTTCATGCAGTGGATCCCAGCGATCATGGATGGGAAAACAGTGGTGAAGATCCCCGCGTTCGATTGCCGCGTCTGGTCGGTCCCTGATCTCGACGAAGCCGCAAACTACATCCTCTGGAGAGAACGAGATGCAGAGCGTAACTCGATCCAGATGCTGGCGCAGTCCTGCTACAAGCACGCTGACCTACAAGGCAAGAGCAACGACGATCTTCAGGAGATGTGCTGGCAGAAGGGTCTCAACTGGAACGACGTGCCTGTTATGCACAAACGCGGCGCCATCCTGCGAAAGATCAGCGTGACCCGGAAGTTCACAGCAGAGGAGCTCGCTGATCTGCCCCCGCAGCACGAGGCGCGGCACAACCCGAATCTCCTGGTTCGCCGTCACAAGGTCGCCGCGCTGGACCTGAGGCCCCTCAGCAAGTACACCCACCAGGAGCGGGTGGACTACCTTCTCGGAGATACCTACGAGGTGAACCTGGACGATGAATCCAGTGGCGAACCATCCAGGGATTGATTCGGGCCTCGACCTGGTCCGAATGGGTCTGGCAGACAACTTCGGGATCGGCGAGGGAACCTACGCCGACTACACGGGCCACCTGACGCTCTTTGCCCTGAAAGACGGGGTTGCGGTTGCGAGATGGGCTCCGGACTACTGGAGGAAGGACGGGTACTTTCAGGCTGGTTGGTACTGCGTCCGGACCCACGTGCTGCTTCTCAGGGACGACTACTGGGCGGCAGAAGAGGTGGAGTGATCCGCCTCTTTTTTAACCGCCCCACATCTCATCGATCAACGGATCGTCCTCTTCGCATCTCTCGATGAAATCGTCCTCAGGAAGATCCTCGACGGGAATGTCGACCGCGACACGCCGAATGAACTTGATGTAGGTGAGCGTGGACATCCGGTTGGACTTCTCGCTCTCCGATACGATCTCGACGTTGGGGTCGTTGTGGAGATTCCGCCAGGTCTGTTTGTCCGTCTCGAATACGAGGTTGAGGACCTCGACATCGTGGACTTCTCGGAACTCCTGACCCTCCTCCTCGTCCTCATCCGAGAAGATGGACAGTGGCGTCGGCCGTGCGCGCTGGATGGCGTTGACGACCTCTGACATCGTGTCCGTCTCTCGCTTCTTCGGGAGAGCCATCAGATCCCCGCTTTCTCCGGATTCCTTGGCGGTTTCTGCTCAGGCAGCGCAGTGACGGCCTTCTTTGCGTTCTCGATGATCTTTACGCGCTGCTGTATGGCTCTGGCGAGCGTGGGATTGGTCTCCTGGAGTGTGAGGAGTTCCTGCTGCTTCATGTGGTCCGGTACGTTCTTCATGAAGTGTTCAGCCATGAGCCCGAGGACGTTCGGAGCTGGTAGACGGCCTGCTCCGTTGTTCCCGGGAAAGGCTGCACCAGGCGCCGCAGGGTTGGGCTCGGCCTGCGGAGAGCCCCCCTCCTGCATGGGCTGCCCCTGGGCCGCGGCCTGCTCGGACGCCGCTGCCTGTGCCTGCGCCTGGGCAGATATCTGCTCCTGCTGAAGCTGGAGCTGTGCGCGGCCAGCGATGAGCGTCTGCTCGGCCTGGAGCTTCGCTTGCTCCACGCCCTCCTCGTACATGTCCCGGAGACGCTGCTCGCGTTCGGCGCGCTTGTAGTCCTTCTCCTTGTCGTAGTCGAAGTCGAGCTGCTCGACTGTGGTGCGGTCGGAGATCGTGTTCGTCTGGCGCAGGGAGAGAGCGATTTGCTTCTGCTGCGCGTCATCGGCCATCTTGAAGTCCTGGTGACGGATGGAGATCTTCGGCAGACGGAGAAATCTCTGAAGCCTGGGGATGAGGAAGGTCTGCTCGAACCGCTCGAGGTCCTCGATCATGTTCAGGAAGAGGTTCTCGAGGACGCGCAGGGACACGGAAGCGCCCGACCACTGGAGGTTGCCGATCACGAACTCCACCGGAACGTCCAGGCCGCCGGCGATTTGCTGTCGGACCTGCTCCATGTCGTTGAAGACGTTCAGAGCTTTGGCATCCCCGCGAATGTTCTCGACTGTGGCGGGGAACGGGGCTGTGAAGATCGCGTTCGGATCTCGCCGCCACGTCCGGACCATGTCCTGCATGTTCGACGCCCACGTCTGAAGGTTGTAGTTCAGGTGGGGCGAAGCACCTGCCGGCGCAGCCGAAGGGATGAGAACGGTCAGAGGAAGGATGTGCTCGACGCTGATGGCCTCCTGGGCGCGTCGCAGGGTCTGGTAAAGCCACGAATCCTTGAAAACGTGCAGGAGCGGAGGGATGGGGAAGTTCTCGTCCTCGGATGAAGGACCGAGCTCCTCGAACACGTAGACCTGATCCTCGTCGAGACCGAAGTTCTGGTTCTTCTTGATGGCTTCGAGAATCTCGTCGGGCGTCGTCTCGACCAGCACTCGGTTCCGCTTCGGATCTTCAATCTTTTTGGTGAGATATCTCGGGACCCGGTAGATGTATCGCTTGTAGCCGGTCCAGGGGTTGCTCTGGACCTCCATGTCCATCGGACGCCAGCGGATGATCTTGATCCGGGATCTGTTTCGGACCGTCACGCACTCGGATTTGAACTCTCCCTTGTGATGGCACTTTGTGCATTGGGACATCCATCGGTGCCCCTCGTAGGTCCACTTGAGATTCTTGAGCGGATACTTCTCGTTACAGGCCGGACAAATCAAGAAGCGCTCGAAGGGATAGGCAATGGAAAGGTAGGCCACCCCGTAAACGCTCATGTCGAGCAGAGCCTCGATGGACACGCGCTTGATGTTGATGTTGTCCTCGAGGAGCTTCTTCCAGATCTCCTTCGAATTCGAGTTCCCCTCGTAGATCAGCGGCGTCTGAACGTACGCCACCTTCTTCTTGAGGATGGGCTTAATCTCGGAGTGGGTCATGTACAGGTAGAGACACCACCTGTACAACTCCTTCATCGAGGGCGGAATGAACGCGCTCGACAGATCGAACGACGGGTGCGGATAGGTCATGACCGATTTACGGCCTGTCCTGGTCCGTTCTTTCAACGTCGCTACATCGCTCATTTCTTGAATCCGATCGCCTTGGAGATCCTGGAGAAGGTTGCCGGCCTGATCTTGGGAATCTTACCGAACCTTATCTTAGGAGCCTTCGGCTCCGGCGGCTGCACATTGATGATAACGGGACCTTTGATCGTTCCGGGCTTTTTCTTCCGCTTCTTCCCGAACAATTCGCTCAGAGAGGCCGCAGCCTCGGCCGCCAGGAAAGCCGCGCCAACTCCGATCGACCCCGTGCCCATGCCTCGGCCGAGTCGTGTTTTGGATGCAAAACGATGCGCTTTCGGCCCGAACTTGCCCATCTCAGCCAGCGCATGGGCACCCTCTCCAGCCAGTGCCGCGTAACCGATCGCCTGCGTCAGCGGGTGGTGGACGATACTCGCGAATGACGCGACTTTCTTCAGGGGGCGCACAGGCTTCGACGGAACGGACGGCTTGGGCTGGAACTTCGGAAACCGTCTTTTGAGCATAGTCTCTATTCTTCCCGGGACCTGCTTGTCGAAGATTTCACTCAGACCGTGCTCGTACTTGGCCTGAAGCGCGTCGAAACGCTTCTTCAGACGACCTTCCACGGAGGCCGCCTTGAACAGCTCGTCGATGAATCCTGCGATGAACGGGTTCATGCCGTGCTCTTGATGAATTTGTGGTATCGACTGATAGCGCCCTTGAGACTCTTCGCATAGTTCAGGGCCCGATGCGTGTGAGTCTCAAACCATGTCTTTCCGTTGATGACCGCCTTGCTGACAGCCGGAGTCTTCTTCCGCTTCCCGTCCCTTCCGAAATGGAAGTTCCAGACGGCCTTGGACTTCATAACCTTTTTCCGCTCCTCCGGCGTCAACGGAACGCGGCTCTTCACGAAGGACTTCCAGTCCGGGTGTCCCTTCGGCGCCCCCGGCTTGGCGATCTTCTCGATCTCGTCCAAAAAGCCGTACATGAACGGATTCATTACGCCGGACCTTGTCTCTGCGGAAGAGGCGTTGCCCCTCCGATGGTCTTCTTGGGGTTGAGGGGGTCCTTCATGATCCCCTCCTTGAGCGTCTTCTCATAGTTGGCCTTATCGAGCCCGGAGGTCTGGCCGATGAACCTCTCGAACGACTCCTTCGGCTGCTTGATGCCGGCAATCGTCTGTTGCTGGGCATACTTGCTAATCTCGTCCAGAAACCCCCGCATGAAAGCGGCGTTCATGCCGGCACCTCCTCACCCTTGGCCAGGCGTTCTCTGATGTAGACCTCGATATCGTGGAGCTTACCCACTTGGACCATGACCGGATCGTGCTGCTGATGCTCCGGAATGGAGAGCTGAGTGAACCGCTCGATGTCCCAAACCTTGCGCACCTCTTGGGCCAGATCCTTCAACTCCCCGCTGTACGGTGGTTGGGCGAAAGCAAAGGAACGGTGGTAAACCAACAGACCTGCCTGATGACAGCAGCCTTGGACATAGGCAGCGACTTCCCTGGAAAATGAACGCACGGCAATGGCATTCGCCACAGTCAACCCATACCCGAGTTCCTCCGGAAGACAGACCTGGATGTTCTCTACGTCCACATACCGGTCGTTGAACGCAAGGATGATCTTCTCGAAGACCGCGTAGTCGTCCCAGAACTCCCTGGTCATGAAAAATGTGCGGAGGGCGTTGATCTTGTCCCGGACTTCGTCGCTTACCTCGACCCCGAAGTCGTCCTGAATCTCCAGCCAGAGGGTCTGCGGGTCCCACTCGAGCCACGCCCCGTCGTACTTCCCGAACAGAATCCGACGGTAGACGTGAGGCGGGATGAACCGCTCACGGAACACGTTTTTCAGAGCCGAGATGTCTGCCACGATTCCTCGTCTACGATTCGTGTTTCACCGGAGGCACGTTGGGTGCTCCGGCCAGGTCCCGGTCCACTTCCTTGAGCTTGGCCCCGAGACTGATCCTCGCAGGCACCGCAGCGGGCTCCATGAGATCCCTCTTCACGTGCCCCACGTTGACCGTGGGAATGCGGTTCATCATGTGGGTGAGGATTCTCTTCTCCACCGTCCCGGCCTCTTTCAGGGTCTTTTCCGGGTCGTTGACGAACTTGGAGACGAAGAGCGGGTCGAAGATCTTCGCGAGCTCGACGTGCTTGGTGGCGAGCGTCTGGAGCTTCCACTTCCGGATGTCTTCTTCCTTGCTCCCGATCTTTTCCATGGCGAGCCCACCGTAGACGGCGAGATACGGATCCCGCAGACCGTCGTCGTACCGGCTCTCGAGGCCGGCGAGCTTGTCGAAGGTCTCCAGAGCTTCTCGAATGGCCGTGTGTCCCTGGTGAACTACTGGAGCCATGACCTCGAGGAACGTGTCGGCCAGGTGCGCTGCGGCCCCCTCCTTCACGAGAGCGTGTCGAGCCTTCAACTCCTCGCGGAGGTAGGGGCCGTGCTTTTCCTTCTCGACGTAGTCCCAGATCCGCTCGTCGAGTCCCACTCCAGTGGCGCAGGCGATCTTGAACAGCTTGTTCGCCCGATCGTATCGCTCTTGTGGTGAAAGACCCGACATGACGTGCAGGAAATCGTCCTGGGCGCTCTTGGCGAGGAACTCGTGGTCGAGCGGTTGGATCTCTGGAGTCTCCTCGAGAACCACGTGGCCGCTGACTGGGCGTGGGAAAACGCCCGCCAGCCCGTAGGGCAAGTTCAGGTCGTGACGAAGATGTGCGCGTTTCAGGAAGTAGCCGGCTGCGTTCCGGAGGTTCTCCGGGAGATCGTCGGCCACCGCGCAGAAGTACCGCCCCGACAGGGCCGTGGCCGTCTTGTTGTAGACGGGCCAGCGACGCACGTCACCGTGGGCCGTGGCGATCTTCACAGCGAAATCCCTGTCCCGCAGGGACCCTATCTTCTCGAGAGGTACCAGGTCGAGATTCCTGGCCTCGATGTGGGCGATGAAGTCCAGGTCATCGTAAAAATCGAGGACCCTTCCGGCCACCTTGAACATGGGCTCCCTCCTTACATGCTGGCCGCTTCGACGGGCCCCACGCCGACCGACGGAGCACCCGGGGGCGCCTGCGGCGCTGACGACGGCGCGCCTCCCATCGGGGATGCGCCTTGCTCGGGGGGCATACCCTGAGGCTGTTGGGCCGCGGCTGCGGCAGCCTCGGGCGGCACACCGCCAGCCTCGGGAGGAAGACCCCCCGCGGCGGCCGCGGTCGCCGGGTTCGGGGCCATCCCTTGCATGACCGACATCTCCCCCTGGATGCGGGCCATCTCTCGCTGCATCCGAATCATCTCCATCTTCTGGCGCATGTTGGTGACGATGCGCCGGAGACGGCGGTTCTCCTGGTGCAGCGGGTCGGCCTCCATCTCGTCGATGGGGTCCGGCGTTTCCAGATCCCTTCGGAGATCCTTCTCCAGCTTCTGGGCGTAGAGGCTGGCGAGCATGGGGAGGTTCGGGGGCGGCGCCTGCATGGTGTGCATGGCGATTGCCTGGAGGACGGGGTTACCGCCCCCGTCGCCCCTGAAGCCATAGGCTCGCTTCTCCATCTCTGCCTGACCGTGTTCGGCCAGGATCTTGAGCATGGCGCTTTCCATGGAAACCTCAAAAATCGAACTTGGTTCCGTCAGGAGATAAGTGTCCAGAAGATTCTACCCTGAAACGCTCTTTCGACAAGTACTGGAGAGGCGGCCGTGTTTGGAAGGAGGGGTCATGGACCACTACCCGCCAGGCATCGCTCGGGGCCTCGAGTCGCTCATCGTGTTGCTCTTGGGCTCCGTGGCCGTAGTGGGCTACAGGCTCGGCACCGGTGAGCTACAGAGGGATTTGCAAACCTTTTTCAATCGTCACGATCGGAGAAGGCGCAGGCGTCTGCGGCAACCCTGACGTTGTCCATCCCTTCGGGGATGGGTTGGAGTCGTCGGTCCAGTGCGAGGCCTTCGGGCCGGGGAGGGTGGCGCGAGCCTCCCTCTTTTTACTCTGATTTCTGTCATAAGATGGTTGAAAGGAGGCTGTTATGATCGATTATGAACCCGCCACAGGCGCATACAAGCCTGAGGTCCTCCGGAAAAACACGGGACTCGCCGCCACGTTCAGACACAGCTCATGGCCTTTCATCCTGGCGTGCAACCGGCACCATCTCGAGATCATGGAAAAGCACGGGACCGGTACCGAGGAGAAACGCGCCCGATGGTGCCGCAATCACATCGAGAGGAAGAAACAGGAGCGCAGGGATCTCGCCGCACATCTCTGGAAGATCAGGAAACACCTCGGAGCCCCGATGGCTCGAGTCTTCCTGACGGCCGTCAGAGCCCGCAAGGAGGCTGAGGACACAAACCTGACCACAGCGTTCCTGTGGAAGATGGGCAAGCGCCTGGGCGTCCAGTGGGACAAATGGGGTCAGCCTATCCTCAACGGCGAGCAGGAGGCCAGGGCCGATCGTCTCGTCGACGCGATCGTCCTCCGGAAGGTGAATCAGCAAATCCGGAAAGAAAGAGCCCGCGTCCGTCTCAGGCTGAAATACGCCGCAGACCGGGCGTTGCGTCAGGCGAAGGCCCACCTCAACTGACCAGGAGAGCCGGGAAAACCCGGCTCTTTTTAGTCATGAGAGTTGTGAAGGATTCTTTTTTCTACGGAGGATTGATGACGAGAGTCTTGAACCTCAGCACGGGTGGTGAGACGGCGTATGACCAGCACCCGGTTCGCGCTGTCATCCTGGCCCACCAGCAGTCCATGGGAAACTGGAACTGGTGGAGCCGTGGATACTTCGATATACCGGTCCTGGTAGGCCGCTTCACTGTGGCGTGTGGCGACTTTTGTGCTTTCAAGAGAAGACCAAGGAGGCATCGATGAGTTCTATCATCTTCCCGGCATTCCTTCCAAATCAGATCATCTTGGGCAACCCCAAGTCCAACGTGGCCGTCATCTGCGGATGGGAGCCGCGCAACCTCTTCCACAAGGCCCTCCTGAAGGAAGACCCGTCGATCATGGAAAAGATCGCCGGGATCGGCCAGATGTACACCGCCGGTCGCGGCGTGGACATACTGGTGCGAAACCTCCTTGCCAATCCGAGGATCAACACGCTCATCTTCACCGGCCGAGACAAATCAGGCGCGTCGGAGGACGCGATCGCCTTCTTCGACCAGGAACAAAACGGCCTCCTGAGCGAGTACAAAACGGCCTCCGGGGCCAAGTACTTCTGCGTGGACGACGCCCCGTCGGCTCGCGTCTGGGCGAATATCCCCATCCAGCTTCTCGAGAATCTCCGAAGCAGGATCACCATCGGCACCATTCCGAGCAACCGGCCGGATGAGATCGTTCGCATGGCCAGAACCTTCTACGGCGTGGGACACCCCATCTCAGACGAGGCCGAAGTCATTCCGCCACCCGTAGCCGAAGCCAAGACCTTCCCCGCCCCCAACAGTGTTCAAGTTTTACGCGCCAAAACAGTCGGTGAAGGCTGGCTCGATCTCCTTCACCACATCCTCACATACGGAAAAAGGAGCCCTACGCACTACGATCAGGACCAACTCGAGATTCTGAACCTGGTCATGGTTATCACGGACCAGGAGGCGCATCCGGAGAGAATTCCGACCTACCTCCCGTTCACGCTCGACAAGATCAATGCCTACTGTGTGGGCCTCCTATCAGGAGAGAAAGACGAAGGCGTCACGTACACCTATGGGAATCGGATTCGTGCTCACTTCGGCGTGGATCAGCTCATGCGCGTGTCCCAGAAGCTCGCCAAGGATCGAGACTCTCGGAGTGTGGTCATCAACCTTTGGGACGCCACGGTCGAACAAGGCGGTTCTCCGTGCCTGAACCACATCTGGTTCCGCATCCTCGAAGGCAAACTCTTCATGACGGCCACGATCCGGTCCAACGACATGTTCCTGGGCTGGCCGGAGAACAGCTATGGGCTCCGGTTCCTCCAGGACTGGGTGCGCTGCATGGTCCTCAAGCTCGAAGGTGAGTACCAGGATGACAAGGGTCTGGGCATGGGCGACCTGGTGATCGTCTCTCAGAGTGCGCACCTCTATGAGGACTGCTGGGGCCCTGCGAAGGAGATCGTGGACAAGTACCGCCGCTACCAGGAATGGCACGACGAGAAAGGTCAGTGGACCTTCGAGTCGAAGAATCAGGACGCCGGAGGAAGGCCGACACCCTTCGATGTCGTTGCCACGCTCCACTCGCCGAGCGGAGAGTTCCTCACGTCCATCGAGGGTACCGCCCACAAGATTCGCCGTGAGATCGCTCGTCGCGGTCTTATCTCGGACGTGGGCCACGCGCTTTACGTCGGGCAGATGCTTGAGAAGGCTTCGAGGAGGAAGTGATGGGAATAAGTTTCAGCCACTGTGACCGCGATGCCGATTCAAGTTACTCCTGCTTCCATCGCTTCAGATCGAGACTCGCCAGGGAGATCGGGATTGACCTCGACGCCATGGTCGGATTCGGTGGCATAGCTTCCTGGTCGATACACAACGATCCGCTGATTCCGTTCCTCAATCACGACGACAACTGCGGCAGCCTCGAGCCAGAGGTTTGCGCCACTGTCGCGCCCAGACTTGAGGAGGTCGTCTCCGGATGGCCGCGATACGACACCGACAAGGAGAGGGCGTTCGAAATCGCCCGCGGGATGCGGAAGGCAGCAGAACGTGGAGAGAGGTTTCGCTTTCTATAGGAGGAACGCTGATGCTCCGAGTAAAAAAGGACGCAAGAATCATATCCGGAGACGGAAAACACGTAGGAAAGGCCACAGGAGGTGGCTACGCCTGCCGCTTGGAGGGATGCCGCGGCTGGCGGATCAGAGTCCGTTGGAGAGACGGCTCCGTCACCTTCCCCTGCTCCAAGGGGATGCTGCTGAAGAACGACCCCGTCGACTTCGGGAGGATCTTGTGAGGAAGCCAAGAACCAGGAAGGCCATGATCGCCTACCTGACCAATCACTTTCGTTACTACACCGGCAACTCGTGGAACCGGTCCTCGAGCTACGCCGCCAACGTCAAGATTCACCGGATCATGCCGGACGACCTCGACGGCTACGACTTCCTCCAGACCGAAGAGGCCTTCAGAGAGGGTAAAGACATCATCCGGGAGTTCGAAGAGCGCCACAAGTACGAGTGGCAGATCTTCAGTAACGGCCGCTCCAGCGGCTACCTCGTACTCTACACGGGCGGAATGAGGCCGTCCGGGTACAAACGCCACTGCATCGCCTGCGGCCAGCAGAACTACCGCAGGGGAGTCCCACCCAAACCCGACGACCTGACGGATAAGGAGTGGGAGTGCTATCAGTACGTTCTCTTCAAGCATCACTGGGTCCTCGACGTCTACCCGAACCAGGAAGAGATCGCGAAGCTCGGGCTCTCCCAGGAGAGAATCCACGAGATCGCGAAGCGGGCGAAGGAGGATGTGAGGAAGAACGGGGAGGTGGGGGTCAACGTGTGCGGGCGGTGCAACGCCGAGGGCACTCTCCAGGACTACGCCAGGACCCACATGACCACCTTCTCGTACCCGTACAAGGGCGTGGACGACGGGGAAGACTTCGAGTCCTGGGATACCGACTCGCTGAAATGGCGCGTCGACGTGGTGTGGGACTTCGACAAGACCGTCGAGAAGGCGGTCAAGTCTTTCATCGACTTCGTGCGATCGCACAAGGTCGTGGAGCGGCAGATCATGGTCCCCAAGACCATCCACGTGGCCGTACCGGCCGGAGAGGAGGTGGGATGAGGAGGTTCATGAAGGAGACGCTCGAGAAACAGCGCAACAAGGTCGGGAGCGTGAAGTTCAAGAACTACATCGTGAGAGAAGATCGAGGAGGTCAATTCGTGGAGCGAGAAGACTTACAGTTTCTGGGGGAGTCCATCATCACCATCAAGGGCACCAACCGCTGCCTGGGCGACCTCATTCACTTCGAAGGGAAGGGCACCTTCTGCCCCAACAACGGCCGCGTTCCTGTGACCAAGGAGGAGGCCGAAGTTCACAACAAGGTGTTCGACCAGGCGAAGATCGAAGGGCTCGACAAGAACTGCGAGGTCGGACAGGGGGCCATGTTCTACTGGGACAAGGAGAACGTGAAGACGTTCCTCGGGACCCGGGTGAACGAGGGCCACGTGGTCATGTCGGGCACGACCCGAAAAACCGTCTACTTCGGCCGGAAGGGCATGAAGTTCAAAGGCGTCCTGCGAAAGAACGTAGATTGCTTCTGGGCCAGGAGGGTTTCATGAGCGATAACGACCGCAACCCGGACGATGAGTACGTGCTTCCAGTGGGACGCGCTGGGATCCGCGGGAAGCGTCTGATGGATGTTTCCCTCAGGGATCTCGATTCGCTCCTGGGCTGGCTCGAGGATAAGGGCGCCCGGACCGACGTACAGGAGGTCCTCGCCCGCTACCTGAAGGACAACCAATATGACCGATAAACAGCACGTCGCGCTGACAAGGTGCTACTTCTGTGGCGAATCGGACCGTATCCTCCTCGCCACCAGGTACAACCAGAAGGGGGAGCCCCTGAAGGATCTGGGGCCCATGCACGGCAAGGTCGTCGACATGGAGCCTTGCCCACAATGCAAGGAGTACATGGAGCAGGGCGTCATCCTCATCGGTATCGATGACGCCAAATCTGAGCCGAACTGGTTCAAGGAGAGAATCCCCAACCCCTACCGGACCGGTGCATGGTCCGTGATCAAGGAAGAGGCATTCGATCGTCTACCGCTCTGCGGCCCTGAAGCCGATCGGATCAAGGAATTCGCCAAGAAGCAGCGGTTCATGTTCGTGGAGCACCAGGTCCTCGTGAACCTGGGCATCGTCAAGGAGAAGCCCGATGAAGGTGAAATGCAACAGAGCGGAGGAGTGCCAGAAGAGGTTCCCGGATCGTGATTGCGGTGCTTGGCACGTCCACGACTCCAGCCAATGCGAGCCCTGCCCATTCTCGCAGCCCGGGGATGCGAAGTGCGTGCCGGCACTACCCGATCCGCATGAGGTCGGCTTCGGTGAGTGGATCGCCGAACTGATCGCATGCGGCATGAACAACCAAGAGATTCTGACCTACCTGGAACCCGACTCTCGAGAAGAAGACCTGGTGGCGCTTGTCCGCACGCTCATGACCAAACGACAGGAGCCCGAGGAAAAGCCGTACGACTCCTACAACGATACACGGCTGCACATCAACCGCGTCCGAGAGCTGCTCGGCCAGGTCCGATCCGATCTCGACAGGCGAGGACTCATTCATGACGATACAAAACTCAGACCGCCAGAAAAGGCGATCTTCGACGAGTTCACGCCCAAGTTGCGAGGAGCGACCTACGGCAGCGATGAGTACAAGGGCTTTCTGAAGGCCATGAAACCTGCCCTCGACCACCACTACGCCGTGAGCAGGCATCACCCGGAACACTTCGAGGCCGGAGTGGCGTCTATGAATCTCGTCGATCTGATCGAGATGCTGGCCGACTGGAGGGCTGCGTCCGAGCGCCACGCCAACGGCAACCTCTACCGAAGCATCCAGATCAACGCCGATCGTTTCGGCATGTCGGGCTGGCTCAAGGACTGCCTGCTCCACACGGCCGAAGATCTCGGCTGGTGGGACGGCGTGATTCCGGAGGACTGATGGACTTCAATGAGATCCTGTCTCGCCTCGACATCCTGGAGAAGCGGCTGGTCAAGGGCGTGAAGGACAACATGCGTATCCAGAGCATTCACCTGAAAATCTTCCCTGACGGAAGCGGCATGGTGGATGCCGACTGGAGCAAGTGCACGGAGGAGATGTGCAGAGAGGAGTCCCTCCTCCACGCCATCTTCACCACGGAGAGTGCCCTTTTCGAGTTCTCGAGTATCCAGGAGCTCGGGGCCTGGCTCAGGGACATGACCCCGAAGGAGGAAGATGGAACGGATAAAGGCGGCAGCAATTAGGCTCAAGGACGGTCGCGTGTTCACCGGCAAGTGCCACGGAAACATCATCCAGAGCTTCCCGGGGAAGGTAGACCGGCAAGACACCGTTGGATCGCAGCACGGGTTCGTGACGTCCGACGGTCGCTTCGTGGATCGGCAGGACGCAAGAGACGTCGCCGTCGCTGCGGGCCAGGTTCCAGAAGGAATAGGTGTCCTGTACTCCGAGGACCTGATGACCTTCGACAGCAACTACCTCAAGGAGGACGAGGATGGGGGTGACTAATTTCAAGAACATGATCGGCGACGAGCTGCGAGCTGTGGGAATCGCCCCGAGCGGCGCCCTCTTCCCCATCCGGTCGGCCGACAGCGTGCGCGGCTATCAGCTCGCCGCGATCATCGTGGGGATCAGGCACCGTGCCTGGTTCAAGGAAAACGAGAAGTCCCTGCGCCTTTCCCTCCCCGGCAAAGGGGAGGGCGGCCAGGTCATCATCTTCGGCGACGCCGACTCGATGACGGAGGTCTTCTGATGTCAGAGGAAAAGAAAAGCAAGATCGACCAGGTCGGGGACCTCCTCGAGGAGGGCCTCGAGAGCGGAGAGATCGAGAAGGTCGACGTGGTCATGGACGAGCACTCATACTCCTTGAAGAACCAAGAGCCTCCCGACACTACGGCCCCCGACGACCACCCCATCCACCACAAGCACGACACCGACCTGGTCCTCAAAGACGGGGTTCGCTCCGTCTGGATCGAGGTTGGCGACCTCGTCGTCTACTTGCGCCGGACGTTCACGACCGATCCGTCCGACCCCGAGAAGGAGGTCCCCCTGGGCGTGGCCGTGGACATCACACCAATGGTCTGCGCTGAAGAGACTCTCGACTGTTGCTCGGCCACGTTCGAGGACGCCAAGGACTTCGAATGCAAGAACTGTGGCAAATACACCGGGGGCGTCGACTACGACTTCTGCGAGGACTGCGATCCCAGACAGCCCTGCGGCCATCCGGAGAGCGCCATCGAAGGTTCGGAGGATGGAACAAACTACTGCGGCCTGTGCGCCGCGGAAGCGGCCAACCGTCCTGACGAGACCAGTCTCGGCATCGAACGCATGAGGGACGGCAACGCTGAAGGATAACCAGAGACGCTCTCACTTCTGTCACAAGAGAGGTGAGAGCGTTTTCATTTACATCGAGTGGAGGCAAAAACGATGGATTGGCCGAAAGACATGCCGTTTCCAGTCTACTTCAAAGCATGGCACATGCGTGAAGCCAGGAGACTCGGTGCAGAGCGATATTGCCGCGCGAACAACATCAATTTCGACTGGGAATTCATGCACACGTTTCGCCGCATGATGCTGAGACAAACAGGTCCACGACCCTTGGGGAACCATCTCGATCTCCTCGAAGAGGCCATGTACGAGACGGAGTGCCGGACGTTCATTCTTTCAGCCAACCTCATCAACGCTCTCCGCGATACTCGGCCCAGAGACATCGACGCCTCCCTCCTCTAAACGCCGTTCGACCTGTTCTACGTCGACTTCTCGGCCGTCGAAATTCCATCCGGGAATCCGGAGAACAGGTTCTCACAGACTGTTCGCGGCGTGATAACCCTCGGCCGAAATGGCCACGCAAACCGCAGAATCTGCGAAGAGAATGATCTCGATCCCAACGACGGGATCATTGGATTCTTCATCGAACACGCCCCGGGTGACTACGACGGCCCCGGCGGAAGTGCAGCACCATGGACGGGAAGTCTCGCATCGTGGAGAGTCCACAACGGTGTCTACTCCCTCGAACATGCCATCAGCAACATCGAAGGAACAACGGAAGACACAGACCTCATACGAGTGGCATGGAACGTCTGGGCCCAGGCAATCCTCTACATTAACTCGGTGAATCGAGACGAACGAGAGGAGTACCTGGAGGAACGGCTGGTCCCACGACTAAGAGGAAAGAAGGGACGAGCACGCCGAGACCTGAAACGTCGCATCGAGGACAGCGGCCGCGTCTTCCGTCTCGGCCACTACATCCACATTCCCCAGGGCAGCGAGGGCGAGAAGAGAGCCCACCAAGGAGGTCACGTGAACGTGCGCTTCCTGGTTCGGGGCCACTGGCACACCTACTGGACCGGATCAAACCGGTTCGGTAATCGTCGACAGGTTCTGAAGTGGCTCAAGCCCTATTGGAAGGGCCCAGAGACTGCCGACACCGTCCACGGCACCTATGTGGTCAAGGAGACCGAAAATGACCGAGGAAGAGATTCAGAACCACAAGGAGAAGATAGACCGGATGAGCCGTGAGGAGATGTGTCGTCTCTGGCGGTTCGCCCCGGCAGGCCACCCGTACTTCGTGACCGGGACCGAACTCACGGAGTACTTCGACAAGAGGTTTAAGGAGCTCGGCGGATTCAGTCCGGCGATCTCCAAGAAGATTGGATGGCGACAATGACCAAGGAAGAGATGATCGCCGTCGTCGTGGACGGCCACATGGACGACGTCGAGGGGTGGCTCCTTAACGACAGGGAGTCCCTCCGAGCGTGGTTGCAGGAGAGCCTCGGGCTCATGACCATGTCCGCGAAGGAGATCAGGTCCAAGTTCAGCGCCTACTTCGACGACCAGGCGGACGAGATCGGGGCTGACGTGGCCGCCCTTCTGAAGGACATCTACGACGAGGCGGACCACATCGACGGCACCGAAGCCCCTCGACGGGAAGAGGTGTCCCTCGAGAACGCGAGGAACATCAAGAGGTGGGCCAAAGAGGCCATCGAGAAGCTGGAGGAGCTATGAACCATCCTATCCACTGCGGAAACTGCCAATGGACCGGCGACCTGGACGGCGATGACTACGTCGTTCTGGACGAGGTCCCCGACCTGGGAACGCGCCTATCCCCCGGATGCGAGTGCCCCGCCGGCGAGTGTCCGGCGTGCGGCTGCCTCGTCTTCCTCGGTGAGCTGCCCACGCCCAAGGAGATGACCGTCTCCGAAGCGCTCGAACTCCTGAAGACGAAGATCAAGACCGACGACAACGCTTGGGACGCGATGGACGTCATCTCTCGCGTCTTCGCTACAGCGACCAAACGGTTCCGATGCCCGGCGTGCGGCGGTTCCCATTTCGGGAGTGCGATCGGCGACGACGGCAAGATGACCAGGAACTGCCACTCTTGCCGTGGAGCGAAGAAATTCACTTGGACCGAAGACGAGGACGACAAGTATTTCCGCTGGGAAATAACGCTGCCCACCGGCGAACTTCTGGACCAACCCAGGGAAGTGAGCACAAGACCGGGCGTCAGCAAGTACGTGGGAACCTATTCACACCGTCACGGCGTGGACCTGATCAGTTTCCGCTCCAGGAAGCCGATCGAGGAACTCGACGCCGACGAGGTGGCGAAGGCTCTCAAGCTCGACTGGGAACCGGACCGTGATGAATATCTGTCGTTCTTCTACGCGAACGGCATCGACTTCCCCGTGATCGATTGAGGAGGAACCATTGTCTGGACTATACAACATGCTGATGGGGCACAACCCGGCCTTCGGGCTTCTCTGCGCCATGGTTGGCATCACACGAGACACCGCACAATTCATGGGCCGTGTGCGAGACGCATGGATCTCGGAGGATGCCAAGACCATCGGCGTTCTCCACCGAAACTACGGCGAAGACGGAGAATTCGCCAACCAGAATGCGGCCAAACTCCCGAATTTCCGGGAGCAACAGGCTTGTGATGACTCCACGTATCAGGTCTGGTTGTTCGACGTGCCACCTGAGGGAGAGGAGATTGCCAAACAGATCGCTGAACACTCGGACAACACGCCTTGCTGGGAGCGATACACGCAGGCTATAGTGGACATGAGAGCCGGCAAGGAGACGCCCCAGACCAAGCACATGATGGACGTCGGCAAAAAGATCATGGGCGGCCTGTCAGAATCCCTGAAAGACGGGGAGTCTCGGACGGTGGAGACGGAGGATGGTGGTATCGACATTATCGCCCCGGGCGGGGGAGGCGCGTCATGAGACTGAGAGAAGGGATGCTCGTGCGGACGAGCTACGAGACAGGTCCGTACGAGATCCTTTCGATCACGCGCGGATGCACCTGTCCTGAATACCTCGATGAACTCGAGATGGACGAACCACCGCCATCCAGACCCCACATCCACCTCATCTGCATCAAACCAAGCGGTTCCAAACGGAACAAGTTTTACCTGGGCGGCTACGATGAAGAAACACTGGAATCCGTCTGGACAAAATACACACGACCGGACTCAGCCATCCCTCACGACCGGCTATACGTCGTATCGCCACGAGAGGTTTTCACGCAACTCCTCCTGTTCCCGAGGCCCAATGAAGAAGCAAGCACTCGCGCTCGCTTACGGGAAAGGCGGCGTTCTGCTCGGAGATGATCACATGAACGACGAACTTCTCCTCGATGAGAGGACCCCACGCCTGAAGGCGTTCGACGCCATCATCGTCAACTCTTCTGCTGGAAAAGACAGCCAGTGTGCCCTCGAGACCGTGGCACGTCTGCGAGCAAAGCAGAAAGTCTTCCCGCCCATCATTGTGAGCCACCAGGATCTTGGCCACATGGAGTGGCCCGACTCGAAGGCTCTGGCCGCCAGACAGACCCAGCAGTACGGATTCCGATTCGAGGTCAGCAAGTACAGGAATCGCTACGGCGACTACCTCAACTTGCTCGAGTACGTAGAAGCCAGGAAGAAGTGGCCCGACAACAAGAACAGGTTCTGCACCAGCGAGTTCAAACGCGGACCGGGCTCCCGTGTGGTGACAAAGATCTCGAAGGAACTCCGGACATCCGGAATCCAACGACCCAGGATTCTCCACGTCTTCGGATTTCGGTCGGAGGAATCCCCGGCACGCAAGAAGAAGGTCGTCTTCGAAGAGAACAGACGACTCAGCCGTGGGACACAGGAGGTGTGGGACTGGCTGCCGATCCACCACTGGAAAGAGGACCGCGTCTGGGACACCATCCATGACGAGGAACTCCCCCATCACCCGGCCTACGACCTGGGAATGCCACGTCTCTCATGCGTCTTCTGCATCTTCGCGCCGAGGGCGGCGCTCATCATCGCCGGCAAACACATGCCTGGTCTCCTCGAGAGGTACGTAGCCCTCGAGAAAAGAATCCAGCACGATTTTCGTCATAAGATGCCGCTCCGTGAAATCCTTCAGGCCGTACAAGACGGCGAAACCCCGATGTGCACGGATGGCGCCTGGAACATGTAGGAGACACCATGAATCGAAAGCAATGGACGACGCTGATGGACGGCGACGACCTCATCCTCGCCCACAAGATCGGAGACACCGGCTACTGGTGGGTCCTCTCCACCACTGATCTGGTATCGTGCTGCGGAGAGGAGGAGGCTGCCGAAATCTCTGGCAGCAAACGGATGCCCATCATGGGCGACCTTGACCTCGTCCCCGGGAAGGGGGTGGTCTCGGAAGAGCAACAGGCCAAGGTACTGGAATCATGCGGATGGGAGGGTGCACCAGACACAGAGGAGGCTTGGGTTGAGATGGCGCGGTCCTATGGGCTCAAGGTTCCGGTGAACCACGCCTATGGAGCGACGAACGAGAGCGCCATTAAAAAGGCCCTCAAGGAAGCGTGTGTGGATCTCGACGGCAATGTGGATCACCACCTCGACCGCACCGTCAACAGAATCGGTCAGACAGGTCGGGAAAGTCTGGCCGGCGACATGCAGTCCTGCCTCAAGCGCGCTCGCTGTCGCGAAGACGCGTCTGACGAGCAACGGCTGGTGGCCCAAATATCAGGCCCCCGTGTGCGCCAGGTCAGGCAGAGCAACCTCACCTCCGAATGCTGGAACGTCCAGGTTTGGGGCCTGGAACGGTACGACGAGTGCGAATTCAAGGGAACTTCGGAGTGCGGTGGCCAGGAGATCCGAAAGACGGGAAAGAACAAGAAGGGACACAAAGTCCCGATTTCCTGAGAGGAGGCGCCATGCGAGGAAAGGGCTGGCAAGGTCACAACATCTTTCGTTTCTGGAGAGTCGAGACGAGCCTCGGAGTCTTCGTACCCCTGACCAGGGAAGGAAAATTCATCGTCCCGGTGCTCGAGTTTGACAAGATCGGAAAAGATGGCGACTTCACCAAACCATACACCTACACGCTTGAGTACATGGACTACAGATACGACCCGAACCTCGCCATGGTGAGCCGCAACGACGTGCCCGAGAGCATCAAGGACTACTTCCGGGAGTTCTGCCGGAGCGGCGAGGAGAAGCGTGAGGGCGTGAAGCAGGAGGAGGTGGGTGTCTCATGAAGAAGCTGGCACCGCCATACGAGTACCTCGGAGAAGACGACTGGTCTCGCAAGCTGTTCAAGACCAACACAGGCGTGACCCTGGTCGACGTGGACGGCGAGCTCTACACCATCGCAAGATACGCCGAGTTCGGGGAGGGTTGGGGGGAGCCTGACCATCCGACAGGAATCGAGACCCCTTCGACGGAACCGCACTACGACGCTGTTTGGGTCGATGCGCCGATGCCCGTGGACTACACGTGCTGTTGCGGCCTCTCCGTACACCCATCGAAGAGAAACCCGGAGGCAATTCACATTTCGGACTGCCCATACAAGGAGGTGTGACGGTGTTCGTGAAAGACACAAAGCGTGGCTATACGGCGGATGGCCAGCAGAAGGCTTCGGGAAAGTTCCTGATGCTCTTCCAGGACCCGCTCCACGAAGGGCTTCGACCTCCGCTCCGGGCCTGTGTCCGGTCCGTGCACCTGCGCCAGCTCGGTCACTTCATGATGGGGGTCGTCAACTTGGCCGGCCAGGAGATCAGCCTGTCCGGGTCCTACGGGAGCGATGGCCTGCCCATCTACCTGAACCACAAGGTGAGTCACGAGGCTATCACAGCCGACGGCATCAAGAATCTGTGGGAGCAGCTCACGCCGCTTCCCCAGGAGTTGCAGGACGCCTTTTGGGAAGGCGGCGGACACAACTGCGCGGGCAAGGAGGCCGGGGCTATGCTCGAGTGGGCCCTGACGAACTTCAAAGAGCTCACGAAACCAATCAGGAGATCATTATGAGCTTCTATGCAGTCTACCACTCCCTGGACGGGAAGACGCTCGTCGGAGGCGTGATCGACAGCGAGACGTCAAGGTTCCAGCGACGAGAGGACGTTGAGACCCGTATCTCGTCGATCAAGGAGGTCAACGCTGGTCGCAAGATTCGCTTCCAAATCATCGAGTCCGAACTGCCCCCGGAGATCTTCCACCACTGCAACGACGTGCCGGCGACCTGCGTGGGGTGCGTGTGTTCCGGCTGCGGGAAGCTTTTGACCGACGCGGACGCCGAAGCCGCAGCGAGGAGGTGAGCACGTGAATCTCTCTGTGAAGCATCTGCGGATCAACCCGTACAACCAGAACCCGGAGGAAGTTCCGGAGGGCACGGAATACGGGTTCTGGCGCATCGTGGAGCACACTGGGGCCGGGTGGTTCGAGTGGGACGGTCTGTACAAGACCAAGGAGGAGGCCGAAACCGCTATGAAGAAGGCCCTTGAAGCGGAGGAACGCAAGCATGGACCCGAACGAGTGTCTGAAGAAAATCGATGACTTCCTCCGCGCCTACAAATCGGGCGACGAGGTGGACCAGTGGTGCCGTGACCTCATGGAGTGGCTCGACAAGGGCGGCTTCGAACCCGACTGGAACGAGTACGAGTGGGGCACGAACTATTTCAAGTGCCGCCGAATCGAAGAAGCAAGAGCCGGGAGGTGATCGTGTCCAAGCGTTTCTGTCCGATCTGTCACGTCGAAATCGACATCTTGTGGTCGGTCGAAGGGTGTCACGGTGACGAGGTCATCATCGGAGTGTGCAAGGAACACGGCGCCGTGAAGCCCATTCTGGAGGAAAAGCAGCCTATGATCATCGGTCACGCCGGCGACAAGGCCTATCTGGATGGAATCTCCGGAATGGTGCCTTGCATCGTTCTGAAGGTGACTCCTGAGGAAGTCCTCGTGAGAATGGACGCCAAGAAGGGGGTCCTGTCCTGGCACGGAATCCAGGAGTACGGGGATTGGAATGAGGAGGTGTCTTGGACGCACAACCAGGTGGTGCCAGAACGTGCTGTTCGTTGGCCGGACGGCAAGAACTCGTTTCATCCGAGGATCATGCCCTACAAGTGGGAGGTGACCTCATGACCAGAGTCGCCAAAGCCACCTGCCATCTCTGCGGGATCGACTACACGTGGCTTATGAGCGGGCGATGGTTCCGCGGAACGAAGGATACCTGTGATCGATCCAGCACGCTGTGCCCGGACTGTTACGAGAAGGTCATGGCGGGAATAGCAAAATGGTGCCAGGAGCGATCTCAGAATGACTGGAACGGCTTCGTGGATCACCTCGCCAACCAGAAGAGAATGCCGCTCCAGGCCATCCTGGTCGTGCTCGACGCGCTCGACAAGTTCTGCCCAGAGTGCTTCGATGCTGAGCGCCCATGCTTCTGTTCGAGGGATGACTGATGGAAAAACGATTCGTGTACTCCTGTCCCAACTGTGGTTCGACAGAAGTCCAGCTACGCTATCCCGTGTGGGTGGATGCGAATAACATCGACGACAAGGAGAAATGGGAGTTGGATTTCGAGGCTTCACCAGAAAAGGACAGCGACTCCGGCTACTGCATGGAGTGCGGCAACACAGAACTCCTGAAGAAGGAGGTGGTCGACGAGCCGGAACTGATAGGAGGACCTGTGAAAGCGGAAACAAGATTTGTCTGTAAACACTGCTCGAAAGAAAACTGTCTCGAGCACTGCCAGGAGACCGAAGACGGAAAACATGAGGCGGACCCGCAGAGCGCGACCGTCCCGGCCGGCTCCGAGTTCCTGGTGGACTACACGTGCAAGCACTGTGGTCAATCCGGCTCCCTGGCCGTAGACGAGAAGGACATCATGTGGGAGTGAGAGGGGGTGTTGCATGGGAGGAAGCCTGAACCACATCCTGGGGGTCGACGGCGAATTCACGATGGTGTGCATCGACAACCTTGGCGACGCCTACGAGGCCTTGAAGGAGTGCTTCGACCTCATCGTGATTCTTTCCGAAGGGGATTGCAGCCACGTGTCAGCCGCCTGTCGGCGTCTCGGAATCGTAGACCCGTACCGAAAGGAAGATCGCCTCGACGACGAGCCCATGCCCGAACCCATGGCAGTTCCGGAGCGCGTTCGGGTCAGATCTCAGACCGCATGGCCTCCCCACGAGATCCTCCGACGCCTCGTCGACCTTGCCGAATACACGCTCATTGACCAGAGCTGTGATCGACACGGACACGAGGTCGACCGCGCGGCCGTAGACGCCGCCAAGGAACTCCTGAGAGACATGGGTCATCCAATCTACTGAGAGCCGAAAGGCTCTCTTTTTACACCCCCTTTCTGTCATGAGAACTATGGAAGGGAGGCGTTTGATGATCGTGGATCTCAAGGCCATGCGTATCGGTGCCGGGTTCAAGCAACAAGACATCGGCGATCGACTCGGAATCACACAGAGCCAGGTCAGCCGGTACGAGAAGAACCCAGGAGCAATCTCGCTCAGACTGCTCACGCTGTGGGTGAGCGCCTGCGGAGGCCGCATCACCATCGGATACCACTGCCCAGAAGAAATCATTACAGTTCCTGGGAAGTGGGTGACCCGTGAGTTGACCCCTCACAAACCCGGAGAGCCGTAGGCTCTCTTTTTTCTGGAGGTGAGATGAAGACCGATTATCCATACATGACGTTCACCGAGGTCACCAATCCCGGGAAGAAAACGAAAATCTGGGAGATCGCCAGCAAGAGCAACGGAGGTCTCCTGGGACGCATCAAGTGGTATGGGGCCTGGCGCCAGTACTGCTTCTTCCCTGAGCCGGACACCATCTTTAACATTGGCTGCCTCGCTGACATCGACGCATTCATTCACGATGCGATGAGGGATTGGAGGAAAGAACGTGGAGCGTGAAACACCGAAAAACCGACCCAGGAAAGGACAAGACCCGTTCGAGAAGTTCAAGGAGGCCTACCCGGCCACATTCAAGGTCGGTGACGACCATGTGCTACATGAGGAGTTCCTTCATGAGCGGCTACGCTTCGCCTTCGACCAAGGCAGGCAGTCAGCGGCCCAGCCGGCGGAAAGCATCGGCATGTGGACCGAGCGCATGGCGAGCGCCACGAAGATGCTCGACAAGTTGGGCGAAATGTCCGGCGTAGCCAAGACCGTCGACATCAACTTCGCCATCGAAGCCGCCCTCTCCCTCAAGAAGCTCGCGAACGAACTCTACTCGGAGGTCAAACGCCTCGGAGTCCCAGCCACCGAGGAAGAGATCGCCAGGCACCTCGACGTCTATGGCAACGCGTTCATCTTCGAAGGTCACCTCCTCAACCCGGCGAGAATGGTCATCAAGCTCGTCAAGGAGCGGGCCGGCGTGACAGCCCCGACGAACTACGAAGTGGTGCGGCGTGTAAAAATCGGAAGACCGTGGCCGAGTAAAACCCTCGAAGAAGAGGCCGTGGACATCATTCGCGAGTTCCACGATCTCTACTTCGAGGACGGAAAGCCCAAACTCCCTCCGACGGACCTGGCCGGAATCCATAGAGATGGCCTGGCCATGATAAAGATTCTGAACCGGGTTCATCGCCTCCTCGAAGGAGAAGACCTAACGGAGGTTCCGGGCATGTCGGGCAACGACCTCGGCGCACTCATGCCAGATTGTAAGGACTACACCTACAAGGAGGAGGAATGACTGACGAGATCGAAGTTCAGGTGAACGGACGAACGTACTTGAAGACTGCTGACCACACCGCCCTCGTCATCGTCAAGTCCGACCGACTCGATGAAGGCCAGGAGCTTCAGGTCCGATTCACCCAAGAAGGGATTGTCGCCGACCTGGTCGAGGATGGCCTGGTCGTTCAGACCTTCTCCAACATGTACGACGAGTTCGTGGAGGGCCTTCTGCGATGAGAATCAAGATCTACATCGAGACCGGGAACGCAGCCTTCGACGGAGATCCCCTTCCAGAGATCAGGAGAATCCTGGCGACGATTCCGAACAAGATCCAGGAGCAAATGGCGAGACCGCCGTCTGCCTGCAACGCGCCAGAAGCCGCCGACTGGCTGTACGACGTCAACGGGAATAAGGCCGGGCGCATCAACGTGGACACGAGATGGAGGGGATGAAGTGACTAATGGTGACAGAAAGCAGCGGCGAACCCGGTGCCACAAGCACCCCGACATGCTCACCGAAGATAGATGCCCCCGTTGTGAGGTCGAGCGGCTGAAGAAGCTGAACGAGGACCTTCGGGCAGTGGCCGGCATCCACGGACAAAAAGCCACCGTCTACGTCTCCTACCAGTGGCGAAAGGTCCTGGCCCCACTCTTACAGATACTCGCGCTCCCGGAGAGGGAGGGTGAGTGGAACGACCCGAAGGTCCACATCGGGAAGGGGTCGGGGAGCGGAGACCGCGCCATCAAAATGCCCAAGGACCTGGCCGAAAAGATCGCCGAGATCGCCGATGAGATGGACAAGGAGTATGTCAAGGCCCTCCTCCAAGGATACAACGACGGCCTTCAGATCGTTTCCTCGTCCATGGGCGAGGTGTTCGACCGAATGACCAAGCACAGGGTCAAGCTGGACGCGAAGAGGCTGAAGAAGCTCTTCGCCAAGGACAAGTGCTACCGCGGCGAGTTCAACATCGCCAGAGACGCTCTCCAGAAAGAACTGTTCGCCATCTTCGACAAGGAGGACTGACGTGGACAGAGAGCCCGACCAGTGGACGAGGAAGACTCCGATCACCTTTCAAGAGCTCGCTGATCTTCGCAAGAAGGCCGTAGAAGCTCTCGACGAGACCGTAGGGTCACCGGTCTCATTCACCTGCGACAACTGCCCATGGGCCACGGTATGCACCCTGGTCTTCGATGGGTACAACACCAACGGAGACTGCCTTTGGGAGAAATGAGATGTCGTACGAAAATGATTTGGCCTGCAACGAGTGTGGGAGTGAAAAAGACGTGAAAACCGTGCAGATGCGCCGCCCGGGAAAGGCCACCGGATTCGTCCCGCAGAAGACACGCCTCTGCCGCAAATGCAGAGACAAGAACCACGGGAGATGGAGGTATTGGCGGTGAAGATGCACAAATCCATCACGCAAGACCGCGTTATCGCGGCGGTCCACGAGGATGACTGTATCGGCTTCTGCATCGACTGCGGAGCCGAGACCAGCGGCGTAGAACCCGACGCCAAGGGGTATCCGTGCGACGAGTGCGGATCGAACGCCGTGTACGGAGCCGAACAGCTTCTCTTCGAGTTTCTGTAGGAGGAATCGTGGACGCAGAAGAACCAAGAAAAATCGAGAATCTCAAAGACCTGGCGGAAGAGCTCGGGTCCGACGAGACAGAAGCAAGCATGAGCCGGCGCGTATACAAAGGAACAAGTTGTGGAGCATGGCTTGCTCACACGTCAAACGGCGTCCGCGTTGGCTCCATCGTCGAAGGAACCGACCAGTGCGCAAATCCCGTCGAACTGAGTTTCCCGTTCACGGACAAGGAATTCTGGGCGGCCTTGGATGACATCGAGAAGCAGTGCGATGCCATCTGGAAGGACACGCACGGATGTGAGAAGTGCTGGCCCAACGGGACCGTCGACCAGTACGGAAATACATTTGAACCGGGTGAAATCGGAGCCCCTGTCAATCCCGACTGTCCGGGATGCGGCGGCGACGGGATCATCCTGTGAAGGAGGACCGATGCGAACAGACCCAGATAAATTCATGCTGACGATCTTCTTCGTTGCCATGCTGCTCATGCTCGTTGGATCATGCGCCGAGAAAAAACCAAACGGGAAGATCGAGGTATCCGCGCCAGCCGTGACCGTTCAGGCGCCCACGCCAATCGTGCTTCCAGCACCCGTGGCGGACTTCGACCCTACGACCCTCATCAAGAAGACGCTGATGGACCAACGGCCTGAGATCAAGGACTACTTCATCGAGTGGGGGTCAGACAGTCCAACGAACGTCTATTTCCAGGGAACCTTCGACCTATACGGAGACAAATACGAATACATCGGCACCTGTAAAAAGATGAACACTGGTTGGAAGGTCTGGAACATCGCTATGAAAAAGGAGTGACCATGGCCACCATCGAGATTCACGAGCCCATGATCATCACGGCGCGTCTTCTACCCGGAGTGAGAATCGAGGACGCATTCATTTCGGTCGAGCCCACCGGAAACCGGGGTGAGTACGGGAAACCCGTCTGGCGCTGGTTCATCGACCTCCCTGACGGCGAATTCAAGGGAGACGACCTGGCCGGCTGGGGCGACCACAAGGCCATGATGGAGACGCTCCTTGCCTTCCTCGAAGCCGCCGCAGAGTCATACCCCGACGGCGAAAATGCTGACCTGTTCCCGGCTCCCGTCGTGGCGTGGGCCCACCAGAACTCGGACGAGATCTCAATCTTGCGCATGGAGCTGGAAGGAGAGTGATGAGCCGTTATCTCAGATCGATCCAGGAAGAATACGACGAACACGGAAACTACAGGCCCGGAAGCTCTCGAGAGGGCGACATCTTCCACGGAATCATCGAACGACCGAAACCGAAGCGCTGCCATCCTGGAGCCAAGGGGCCATGCTCTATGGGTCTCGAGACTCTCGAGAAAATCTCGGACGAAAGGAGGCCACTTGGAGAGAATGGCTTCATACGCACCGAGACCTCCAGGATGCGGTGCTTCTGCGGTCAAATCTGGATCTGCCGACTGATCACGGTCGTGAATCAGTTTGGCACTCTCCCGCCAACCCCTATCTGGGAGATAGAACGAAAAACATCATCGGTCGTGGCAGGAGAAAGGTGAGAGCACTACTTCGGAGGATGACATGCCCAATGAGGAGTTTGGAGACGTGGAGCGGCGGTGTCCGCACTGCAAGAGGAAGATCTTCGTGCCCGAGCCCATAGGCGGTTTCGCTCGCTTCGCGTGTGCGCACTGCCAGCGGAGCATCACGGTGTGCCTCGTCGTGAGGAGGTGCCCTCACTGTAATAAGGAGATCGGGAGCCACGTTGCTGTGCGAAAGGGGGCGTTGCTATGACCAGATGCAAGCACACCTGCCCGAGATGTGACGGAAAAGGATCTATCGCAGGGTTCGGGTGTGGCCCGACCGCCTGCATGAAGCCCATCGTGATGCCCTGCCGGTTGTGCAACCAGACCGGTGAGATCGACGACGAAAAGATCGACTGGATCCGACGCGGCCGCATCATGCGGCAAAAACGCGTGCACGGGAGGGTCTACAAGACCATTCGAACCGCTGCCGAGGAGCGCGGTATCAGTGTGGCGGACTACTCGAGGATGGAGGCCGGCATCATCGAACCGGACAAGGAGGACTGACCATGCGGTTCAAGTTTTCAGACCCAGCGGGAACGATCAAGAAGGTCCGCAGGGCCACTCCCGAAGAATGGAAGAACGTCGTCGAGGGCGAGGTCCGCTACGGAGGAATCGTCGAGGAAGAGTGGGCCGATATCGTTCCCGAGGACCGAGACGGCGACGTCACGATCATGGTGACGACCAAGGGCAAGTATTACGTCGTCTCCCAGAACTACGAGGGCCACGGCATGCTCTCGATCGTGGAGGAGGTGCCCGGATCATGAGCGAATGGCTCGGAAAAGGCTGCAAATACCAGTGCTGCCAGTGGGAGGAGAACGAGGAGACAGGAGGGCCTAACTACAAGGACAACCTGCCGACCCTGATCTTCTGCAACCACCCAGAAAACCCGGAGGACACGGAGGGGAACTGCACAGGAGAGAATTGTCCGTTGCCCGAAGGGCCGAACGTGCTCGTACTCGTGATGGACGGATCCGACCACACCGACTACGAGACGACAGGGTGCTGCTCCCAATTCGGCCGGCGATGCAATTCGTGCGGAGGCTGGATGCACTACCAGCCGATCTACGGGGGATACTACTACCAGTGCGAGACATGCAAGAAGACCGACGTATGAGGTGGACATGCCTGAAATCTGCTACAAGCCAAAGAAATTTGGGAAGAAAAAACTGGCCATCATCAACCTCGCCCGACAATTCGTTGCCGACTACCAGGCACAGGGTTTCGATCTCACCATCCGTCAGCTCTTCTACAAGTTCGTCTCCGAAGGCCTCCTGCCCAATACGGAACGGACCTACAAGAACCTGATCGTCACGGTGTCGGAGGCCCGCATGGCCGGCCTTCTCGATTGGGACGCGATCGTAGATCGTACCCGAAAGAAGGAGGGTCAGACGCACTGGAGCAGTCCGAAGGACATCGTGGATGCGGCCGTGCAGAGCTACCGCATCGACAAGTGGGGTAACCAGCCGATCCGCATCGAAGTGTGGGTGGAGAAACGCGCACTCATCGAGGTCGTTGGAAGCGCAGCCTATCCACTCGACGTGGACTACTTCTCCTGCAATGGGTACACAAGCCAAAGTGCAATGTGGCGCGCTGCCCGAAGGCTCCGTGAGCACGAAGACGCCGGCCAGGAAACCGTCGTCCTTCACCTCGGTGACCACGACCCGTCGGGCGTCGACATGAGTCGAGACATCCAGGAACGCCTGTGGCTGTTCGGCTCCGATGCAAGTGTCCGGCGCATCGCTCTGACCATCGACCAGGTCAACGCGCTGAACCCGCCGCCCAACCCGACCAAGGCCACGGACTCCAGAGCCGACAGTTACGTGGCTATGTACGGACATGAGTGCTGGGAACTCGATGCGCTCGAACCGAAATACATCGTTGACCTGGTCACCCAAGAAATCTTGAAACTACGCGATCCGGCCCTGTGGGACAAAGCCGTCGACCACGAGAACCACGAAATCGGAATTCTCGAAGAAGCGGCAAAGATCATCGAAAGGAAATTGGAGGAGTAGCGATGGCAATGAAAAAGGCCCCTGGACCCGAGCCCGAGAAGGTGGCGTCCGAAATCGAGAAGCTCAAGGAAATGGCCCCGAAGATCCGGCAGACGGACGCGTTCGGGGGTGACAACCGAGCCAAGATCGACGCCCAGATCCAGGTCCTCGAGGAAGAGATGGACGAGGACGACATCTACGACGAGTGGAACGACGACGAGGACCCCGACAGCACCTACGACATCGTCTCGTGTGCGCGGGACGCGATGGAGTGGCGCGACGGCGACCGCAAGGAGAGTCCCTCCAGCGAGTGGAAGAACCTGGTTCAGGAGTAGCCAGATGAGGGCCGAAAGGCTCTCATTTTACGCCGATTTTCCGTCATGAGAATGATGGAAAGGAGGTGTCTCATGAAGAGCACCATCGAAAGGAAGACTTCACCGAAACGTAAGGTGGAGATTCATCACGTTCAACTCGGTAATCCGTTCGACACGAACGGAGCGCGTCTCTTCGAGGCGTTCCACGTGGCCGACGTCTTCTTCCCCAGGACCGGGCCCCGCCCCATCTTCCTCTACAACCGCCACGGCGTTCCCTACGTCGCCCTCGGCCAGCGGTGCGCCATCGCCCCGGACTTCCCGGAGATGCAGGAGGAGGATCGCTCCTACGGCTACTCCACCGCGTCCCTCCCCGTCGCCTACGACCCCAGCGTCGGGGGCTACGACATGGAGAAGCAGATGGGCGTCTCCAGGCGGTGGTTGAAAAACCACTGGTGGATGGAGGAGGTGGAGCACCTCAACCCGGAACCGCTCAAGACCAACAAGCGGTGACCAACGAGAGAGCCGTGACCCGGCTCTCTTTTCGTTTTACGCTGATATAGCAAGTGCTATAGCACCTTTTATAAAACCTTTTATATGGCGGAGGCCGGAGGGCTCGAACCTCACACCTTTCGGCGCGCGCCGGGTAGCAACCGGGCCTCAGCCCATGCCGAGTTCAGCCTCCTTTGTTATTCATTTGTTATTCATTTGTTACCTGACACTGTTGATTTCCTCGAAAAACGCAGTGGGACACAGACTTACGTGAAGAACACACCTGTCACCCCCGGGGGGGCGGGGGTCTGGCGGCGGGCGGAGGAGTCGAACCCCTGCCGCGAAGCGACCACCGGTTTTCAAGACCGGCCCCCGGGCCCAGCGCCGAGGCTCACCCGCCATACGCGACCGAGGGGTCAGCTTCCGGACGCCACCCCACCAGCAGTCGGATTTGAACCGACGACCTCAGGCTCACGTGACCTGCGCTCTACCAGACTGAGCTACACTGTTCGGTCGCTGAGGTGACCGATCGGAGTTGAACCGACGTCTCGAGGGCCACAACCTCGCGCTCTTCCGTTGAGCTACGGCCACATGGTGCTGGAGGTGGGAGTCGAACCCACATACCCGAAGGCGCCGGGTCTGAGCCGGCTGTGTCTGCCAGTTGCACCACTCCAGCATTCTTGATGGCCGAGGCGGGAGTCGAACCCGCAATCCCGAAGGCACACGCCCCTCAGACGTGCGTGTATGCCAGTTCCACCACTCGGCCAGATACGGGCGGGGGGATTCGAACCCCCATCCCCCGGGTTTGAACCGGTCGCGTCTGCCAGTTGCGCCACGCCCGCTGATCGGGGTAGCCGGATTCGAACCGGCGATCTCCTGCTCCCAAGGCAGGCGCCCTACCAGGCTGGGCTATACCCCGATGAATGGGGTGTGGAGGAATCGAACCTCCTGGCCAGCCACCCTGCATTAACGGCCAACGGATTTACAGTCCGCCGCAGGGAACACACCCCGAAGGATCCCCAAGGGATCTTGCCGCGCGGTCAAGGGATCAGGGCAAAGAGACCGGCGGCTATAGACTCGGGTAGAGGTGTGGCGAGGGTAGGGAATGAGATGAACTGAGTAAGAGGCTCAAGATGTGAAAGCCTGCGTTCATCTATCTGCCCACACGGGTAAGAAAGGCGTCTGGAAAACCAGGCGGGATTAGAACCCGCTACGCTTCCGATGTCATCATTATCTCCGTCACCCACAACGAGTCAAGGCACTTTACTCTCTTTTACACCAGGGTCCGACGAAGGACGTCGAACATCGGCGGCACCGTCGAAGGGGCCGTCACGCGCAACTCGATCTCTCCGGCGGCACCGTTGGTCCACTGGACGGTCACCAATCCTGCACCGAGATCGACCACGCTGATGAGCGTGCCGTTGGTGATGGACCAGTTCGCTAAGTCCGGTACTGGCGTAGCCGGGTCGAGCTGGAGGTTGTGGGTGATGGCTGCGAACGGCGTGGTCTCGTCGGGGTACGGGTCGAACTTGTTCGTGATGTACGGCTGGCCGGCACCCTTCTCCCCCACGAAGGCCGTCGAGAGCGTCGCCAGAACGGTCAGCGTGCTGTCCAGGAGCTGAATGTCGAAGGGGAGGCCCACGTAGCCACCAGGCAGGTAGAGCGTCCCCACGATCCACTCGCTGGTCATACTCGATATAACCATCGGGATCGTCTGGGAGGACCCGATGGGAACGAGTTCGCTCGTCACGGCGCGAACCACGGTCACGCTGTCGAAGTCCGTCCCCAGGATGGTGAAGTTCACCGTCACGTACCCCTCGACACCCGTGGGGGCAAAGGACGCAGGAACAGGAGTGACGGACACGGCGCTGATGGTGAAGTCCGTGATGGACGGGAAACTGTTTCCACCCGGCGTATCGACGCCCAGAGTGATGGCATCGTTCGCCCCGCCTGTGACGTCTCCCACGCCCCTCCAGAAGCCGTTGGACTGGATGTCCCAGTGGTCGAGGTTGAAGTTGGAGAAGGCAGGCGTTATGGGCCCGGGTACGTTGCTATCGGGGACGAAGAGGTTCTGTCCCACGAGCTCGATGATCCTGGCGGCGCCCGTCGTCGGAGGCTTCACGACCATGTTCACCTTCGGGATCGGTTCGGCCAACACCGTGCCGCCAATGGTGGCACTGCTCAGATCAGGCGCTGGATTGTCGAGCTGAAGCGTGAACGGATCGCCTCCGGTGTTCTGAGGAGCATCGAGCTGAATCTGAACCTCGGTGTCCGAGATGAAGACCAAGTCGTGGACCGTGACGGTGCCGGCAACGATGCCGGCGGTGATGCCTGCCCGAAAGCCGGTGCCCGTGATCCTGGCGATGATGTTGTTCCTGCCCTCGATGAGAGGCCGCGCCACGTACTCGAGCGCCGTGATGGTGATCGACGGGAAGGTGCACGTCCCGATCGGAATGAGGCCGGTGGTTCCGAGACGGTTCTTCACGACCAGGTTGAACGTATCCGCGCCCGGCCCGGCGTCCTCGAGGATCTCGTAGTCGAGCTTCAAGCCGTCGAACGGGACGATCACCGGGTTGGTGACCACCATCTTCTCGCCGGCCTGGATGTAGGCCTCGAGGTCCTGACCGTAGAAGACGTTGCCCGGACCCGCGATGGACAGAACTCCGGTGGCCCCTGGGCTGAGATCGCCGATGGACACCACACCCGCCGGAGTGGGCTCTACGAGAATCGGCGACGTGGTTCCTTCAGCCTGCTGCGTGACGTCGAGCTGATTTTTGGTCTGAAGGACGTGAAGCCCCACGCCCGTGAGTCCCGCGGGCAGGCGCACCTTGAACTCCACATAGTCCTGCGTCCACTCGAACCCCCACATGTCTTCGTAGGGAATCGGCGTTCCGCTGATGTCCGCCTCGACGAACCGCAGCACGTTCTCTGCCAACGGCGTGTTGTAGAGCCGCACGAGGACGTCCTGGCCCTCTACAGGCTCCGTGGGCGTTCCGTCGATGGACGTTTCGATGATGGTACCCAGGAAGGGGTTGAGGTCGCCCACGATCAGGATTGGCTGCGTGACGCCGCTGTTGGACTCCATTCCCGATGGGTTGATGACCTTCGCCTTGATCGGGAAGCCCAGAGGTGATCCGATCAGGATCTGACAGGTAATCGTGGTGTCGTCCACCACGGCCACCGACGCCGGAACCACCGAATCTGGCGCGTCCACCCACACATCGGCGCCCGTGTCGAAATGGTCGCCCCGAATGGTGACGTCCACCACGTCCGTGGTCTCGATGGCGAACGGAGGGGGAGGAGCGGCCGCAGGAGGTCCGTTCGTGACGAACGCTCCTCTGAGGTACGGGGCGAGCTCTTTCACTTCCCGGTTCGCCGTATCGCTGAAGAGGCCCGTCGGATCCTGAACCACCACGTCCAACGTGTTTCCGTAGGGCGGGTCCTGATTCGGGGTGATGATGTCCACCTGCATCTGGTTGCTGGCGATGAGGCGCTTCCTCTCCACCACGGAGACGGTCCCCGTAACGGCCAGCTCGCCGCCCAAGGTCTTCGGGAACGGAGGGTCGTCCGTGTAATTGTCCAGGCTGATGATGAGCCGCTGACGAAGCCCCTCACCGATGTCCGTCCTGAGAACGCCGTCCCGATCGAAGATCTCGATTCCGGTGATCGTGGGGCCGATCTGCTTCGGGCTCACGATGGGGATGTTGACCAGGCTGTTCGCCAAATCGGTGGCCTGGTAGACGCTGATGGTGGGTGTGGTGCCACCGCTGCTGTTCTCGGCCGTCTGCCCGCTCACGGTCACGCCACGGAGGTTCACCTCCACGCGGTAGTCCGAGAGCACTCCGTCCGGGTCGTTCACTGTCCAGTCCGTGTTGACCTCAGGCGTCATGTTGTCGATGGGGATCTCGCGAATGAACTCGCTGCCTTCGTCGACATCGGTGGGACCGGTATCTCCGCTCGGCGGGAAACCCATCACTGAACAGGGCATGACCATGCCGTTCTCGAGCAGAACTCCCTGCCATGGATCGTCCACGCAGGCGATCGCCTTCGACTTGAGGCCGTCACCCAGATCCACCGGAGCCCCGATCTGTGGGCCGATCCCACCGCAGCAGAGATCGGTCGGTGGAGGGTCGAATGGAACGGGCTCGTTCCCGGGGTCCGGGTAGTTCGTGGTGTACTCTTCGAGGACGTTGGCCTTGGAGTCGATGGTCAGCCAGGCCATCTCCACGTCCCACGTAGCGCTCTCCACGACGTTCCAGGCCCACCCGAAGCCGATGGAGCCGAAGGGAGGCTCCTGGAGGCTCAGCAGGGTCGCCGTGAGCTGCGGGAAGTACGGAGAGGCCGTCCCCGCCGGCAGAATCCAGATCGGCGCGCGCTTGTGGTAGTACCAGACGCCGCCGTTGTTGTCGACGCTAAACTCGTGGCATCCCCGGAAGAACTGCTCGGCCTCGTTGAACGTGAGGCCCTCCGCGTGGTCCTGCTTCAGCAGATGGGTGTCGTTGTCCGAGACTTCCGCGATGGCCTGCCTCGTGACGCTGTACGTCCCGCCCTGCTTGGACAGAATGAGGATCATCTTGATCCCGCAGGTCTGGATGTAAGGCGTGGCCGCACCCAGGAGGTGTGTCGAGTACAGGGCCATGACCATCATGATCGAGTCACCGTCCGCAAGACCGTCGGCGGTCAATCTCGTGACGTGATAGGTGACCCGCTGACACTCCATGTGCGGAATCTGACAGCGCACCACAGCAGCGTACCGCTCGGTCGCCGGGTATCCCATGGACCAGGGGGCGAGGTAGCCGCTGTGGCCGCTCGCCTGGACGTCGGACACCCCGGAGTCGCTCTGGACGAACCAGTCCATCTGAGCAAGCCGAGTCCCGAGTTCGGTCGTGAAATTCTCCGTGTAGTGAACGGGTGGGTGCGGATCGTCTCCTGCACCTCCGCCGCCCCCACCACCCCCACTTCCACCACACGTGATGTCAGCGCAGTAGGTGGTCTCGACGAAGGTGAGCCTCGCGACGATGTCAGCAAGGTCGATCTCGATCTGAGCGTGGGTCTTGGTCCCGGCGTCGGTGAGGTCGTCATGGGAGATTTGCGGGCCCTGTCCGGGCAGCCCGTTGTGAATGTGGCCAGTACCGCCAGGCTGGTTCGATCCCAGACCGGCAAACACGGCGTCGAGAGCCCGCCAGTTCGGGTTCGCAAGCGTGTGCCAGGTCCCGGGGGCCTCACCCGCGTAAGGCACGTTCAGGTTCAAATTGGCAGTGACGTCAGCCATTACTCACCCATCTCTTGTAGCTTCTTTCCGAGACTGCTCAGGAGACCCTTACCCCGCTTCTTGATGTACTTCCTGCCTCCCTCGGCCGCGGGAGATGCAGCGACCTCCCCGCCGCCTGATGAAGCCGCCTCGACGCCTTTCTGAACGAGGTCAGGGTCCTGGAGCGCTTCACGCACCTTCTTCTTGCCCTGTTCGAGGATGTCGCCCGCAGCGGACTGCGCCGACGGCTTGACGTGCTTTTTCACGGCCTCGCTGAAGACGTCGCCCCAGCCGGCCTGCTTGGAAAGCTCGTCGAGAAAACCGTGCATGAATGCGTTCATACCACCCTCAGACGTTGATGCGGAACTTCTGCTTCTCTATTTTACCCTGAGATTCGAGATCTTGGATCGTGACCTGCTCCTGGCGAGGCACACAGAACCGCCACTGGATGTGGGCCGCTGGAATATGGAGTACAACCACGGCGTCCTGGATCAAATAGGCACCGAAACGTCCGTACCGGTCGATGTCGCACCACCACTGGTCCCGGGAGAGGATTCGGTCGTGGACGATCTGACCCCGATCGTAGGGCGCCACGAAGAATTTGGCAATGGCTGCTTCCGGATACTGATCGATCGGAAGCCTCACGCGCCCCTCCACGAAGCACATGGGCGCGTCGATGAAATCCACTTCCTTCACCGTGATGGTCTTGTAGAGAACCATCGTGTAGTCCGTACCGTCCGGCTGCGGATTCTGGGAGTGCATGGCCCGGTAGATGAGCCACTTGTAGTAGCGCATCTGGTGCGGACTTCCCGGCTCCGTGTCCACGAACTGGGTGAAGTTAGTGCGGCCGAGGACCTCTTCGTAGGGGATGCCGTACTGGTCGTTGTAGAGTTTCTCCACATCGATCCAGGTGAGGACCCGGCTGAAAACGATGACCTCGTCGATGAGACCGGCGAAGCACTCCCCCGACCCGTTCCCGCCGATGTAGAAATCCTCGGAGGTGAAGGCCACATTGGCTGTCTCGTCGATCTCGACGGAGGCCACCTCCACGCCGTCCAAGTACAGCCGTGCCATGCCGTCTCGATCGAAGGTCCCGACGAGATGGTGCCACTGCCCGTCGTTCAGGTTCCGCTCGTACTGGACGTACCGGCTGTTCAACGGGCCGTTGATGACCAGGGAGGCGTAGTACTCCGTGCCGATCTTGTCGATGTAAATTCCGTAGCCCTGCCCGGTGACCGACGAGATCTTGCCGGCAACGAGCCCTGTGTCGAAGAGCGCGGTAACCGTGACCCACGCGCTGATGGAGAAGTCCTGGTTTGCTGCGAAGGAAAGCTTCGATGGATTGGTGCTGGAGAGCCAGGAGGCACCGGCGAACCTGGCGCACCCGCCGATGATTCCGCTGGCCGACAGGAGTTCTACCACGCCCGTAGCTGCGAGATTCGCGTCCGGGGACACATCGTCATCGAAATCCTCGTCGATGGGCCAGAAAGCCGTGGTCCACGTCTCGGGCACGAACTGAACCTGATCTCTCTCCGTCAGACCATAGCGCTCATCGATACGACGGATCTCGTAGAACAAGGGGTCCACGGTATTCCTGCCACTCTCGACCACCTCGGGCGGATCCCACTGAAGGAGGACACCGCTGGTGGCGTCCCCGGTGGAGGGCTGAAAGGAAACGCGGGCCGTGCGCTGATTCAGAACGGTGGTCCCGATGGTCCCGACGTAGCTCAGGGAGATGACGGTGTCCGGCGTCTTGGCCGGATCACTCACGTCATAGCCGTACCGGACGTAGTAGATGCCTCCGAAAACCGTCTCCACGCGTTCGAGGTCATCGATGCTGTAGGAGTCGATTTCCAGCCCGAGGGCATTCAGCACTTTGAGGTCAATCGTGTTGACCACCCGGCCCCGTCCTGAGACAGGGTCGGGGAATGAGATCTTCAGATCGACTGTTCCAGGATCAGGCATCGTTGGTTTCTTCGGCCAACCCTTCGTCGAGGATGTTGATCCTCGTCGGGTGCTTCAGGGACACGTCTCCGGACAGAAGGAACTCCACGGGGTGCTGGTCCGCGTCGGAGAGAACCGCGGCCAGCTCGGCCACTTGGGCCAGGGTATAGGCCGTGGGGCCGAGAGTCGGGAACCGCACGGTCACGAACCCGTTCTGGCCGATGACACCGCCCGTTTCGTGATTCACGTCCAGCGTGTTGAGCTGGACCTGGTCGAACAACCCCGACGTGTGAACGACAGCCCCCGAAACCACACAGTCGTTACGGAAGCCCGTGGACGGATCGAAGAGACCCATGGGGCTGTCCGTCGTGTACTTGTTCAGACAGAACGAGTACCCGTTGGTCGGAGGCGCGAGAGTCGAGCGCGTCTCCGTGTGGACGAGGCGCGCGGCCGCCCACACCCCGGGCTGGTGCACCCAGATCTGGAACCCGGTCCTCGTGAAGACGAAGGCCACGTTAATCGGGTACTGCCTCGTCGGGTCCGTGGGATGAGACGCCAGCCACGCCGAATCGGGGATGTCGATGAACTGGCCGTTGGAACCCCCGCGCACCACCTGGACGCGCCCCGGACGGAACCGGAGGTAGACCGAGTTGTCCGGAACCTGCACGGTCGTGTACTTGAGGGACCAGGTCGTGGGCGTGACCACGTTGTCCACCGTGAAGGCGTACTCCTGGAGCCCCGCCAGCCACTCGACGTTGTCCGACATGATGAACTTGGTGTGCCACATGTCGCCCACGTTGCCGGCGATGGCTGGCTTGTAGATCACGCCATCGGTGTCGTAGGCCGGAGGCACGAGCGGTCCGGCGATGACGATGCAGTTCCTGTTGAGGAACGCCGCCTGGCTCACGCCAGCGCCCACCGCGGCCCACTTGGTGGTGTCGATCGGGCCCGGGGTCAGGGGATCGACCACCAGCGGGTCCGGAGCGAATTCGCCCGGAAGGGTGGCCACGCCGAGGGCGTCCTTGAGGTAGCTCAGGATCTGCCCGTTGCTGACGCTCGCCCCGCTGAAGTCCACCAGGGCGTCTCTCACTCGTGCCATGTCTCAGCCTCCTGTGGCTATACGACGTATAGCTTAATCGTGGAAGATCTCGATCTCCATTCCCGCCTGGAGAATGACCCGGGTTGCGATGTTGAGGAACCGGATCGTGTTCGGGTCGGGGAAGACGTAGTCGTTGCCGACCCCGTACAGCATCTTCACCCCCTCCACGTACACGAAGGACGTGAGATCCATGCTCGTGATCGGGTTGGCGAGGGCGAAGTTCTGAGGCGTCCCGGGAACGCCGCTCACGCCCACAACCTGAACCTCGTGGAAAGGCCACGGCCACGTGCTTGCCGCAGCCATCGTGATGCCCGTCTTGCCACCGCCCAGATCCGTGACCGTGAAATTGGGTCCGAACTTGACCGTGTTGGTGTTCGGGAAGAGCACCCCGCCGTTGTCCTCGACCGTGATATTGGCCCCGACCACGATGCCGGCGAGGACGTCCTCGAGGGTGGGGCCGATGTACCGGTAGCCCTTGACCCAGAAGGGCGGCGTCAGCCCGGCAACGACCGGGTCGTTCTCGAAGGTCAGGATGCCCGACTGGTGGTCGAACAGCGGTCCCGAGACGTGCGTCCAAGGGATCTGGGCCCCAGGAACTCCCACGTTGTCCTCGTGAATCGTCAGCTCCCACAGTTTCCCGTACTTGGGGGGCACCCAGTCTTCGAGGCGCGGGTCGGTCTCGACGCCCGGATTGCCGCCGCCGTCGATGGTGGCGAGCCAGCAGAATGTCGCGCCCACGTCCGTTCGCTGGACCATCTGCCAGACGCCCTGCTCACCGGGAGGTGCTGGGAAAGACTGGTAGACCTCGATGTCGGTCGTGTCCAGGGCCGGCGGCGAGGCGGGCAAGTCCTGTCCCCAGATCTCGTCGACCTTGTAGATCACCCGGCTCGGCAGAGGCGCCGTCGGGTCGAAGCGTTCGCGCTCCTCCCACGGAGTCTTGTTGATCCCCGTGTGCCCGAAGCCGAAGAACAGCTTCCCCACGATCTGGAGAAGGTGCTCGTGATAGTCGGTGAATACGGCCATCGTGGCCTCCTATTCTTTGTTCCGCTTCAACCTGAACCCGTAGGTATAAGGGCCAGCCACAACTCCGGCAAGACGGGCAGGATCTGTGAGAGCCCGCTTCGGACTCGTTGTCTTTCCACGTCCTGCGAGCCTGCGCTCGGCCGAGACCGACGTGTCCCTGGTACCGCGCCGAAACTTGGCTCCCTGGTACTTCAGGAAACGGCCCACCGATGCCTGCTTTTCCAGCTCGTCCAGAAATCCGTACATGAGAGCGTCCATTACCCAATCTCCTCGATGGCGTAGATCACGGGCGTCGTCGCGCGATACGTCACCCGGAGAATCAGCATCTCGCCAGCATCGACCGTGGACAACCCGTTGCCCGTCCAGTCGATCTCGACGTAAGGCGTGCCGCCTGGCCCCACCACGTCCACGATGGCGCCCACCCGGCACCCGTCACCGTCGGCGAAGTTGCCGCCGCCAAGGGACAGCTTGGACAGGTCGAGCCACCCGCTGAAGTATCCTGTCTTGTGCCCCGGAAACTTGATCTCGAGGTTGACCTGACCCGTCGGCGTGCCGCCCCCGCCGAAGTAGGACTGGCCGATCTGAGCCGACGTGATGCCCCAAATGCGGAACTTTCCGTGACTCCTGGGCTCGTCCTTGAACACGAACGCTCGGTCGTAGATGGCCGCACCCGTGCCGGCGAAGTCGTTCCCATAGTCGCGTCCTGCGGCCTGAACCGGTTTGTACGATCCGAAGTTGTAGTTGAGCTGAGGCCAGGTGAGCGCACCCTCCTGCGGATTGGTGTTGAAGGGGCCGTGTGCCACACGAGGGTTCACCTGGAGCTGACCGGGCTCGCCGCCCCCGTCGCCCCACGGAGCCACACCGACGTAGAGGGGTGTGCTGCTGTGCCAGTGGAAGGTCTCGCGGACCATGACCGGCACCCACTCGTACTGGGACCACTTGGGATCGTCCTTGTTGAGCCGGTACCGCTCGTCCTCGAAGAACTCGGCCTTGTCTCGAGTATCGGCCGACTCCAGCGTGTAGAGCACCATCTCTCCAGCCGCCGTGGTGATCGGAGAGGCCTGAGCATAGGCATGAACGGACTCCGGTCGCATGTGGACAACCTGGAGATACGCGTTCGGAACGCTCTGCTCCACCGAGTAGTCCTTGACCGGACGTCCGGTGGGAAAGGCCGCAACCGACGGATTGTCCGCGGCTCCCGGCGGCGAGGACACGCCGACCATGTCCGAGATGTCGATCTTCTTCGCCTCCTGCCACTGGTTCGTGACAGGATCCTTGATCGCCACCTCGAAGGGCTTCTGGTAGTACGTGTCCTGGAACAAGTTGGTCACCGAGAAGTCGATGAGCAACTCGTTGTCGCCCGAGTAGTGCTCGATGCCCGACACGAACACCGTTCGACCCGGCGCGTCTCCGGTCACGATGCTCGGAAGGGCGTAACCGCCAGCGGAAGGAGTGGGAGTGCTGTCGAGGAACACCTCGAACTTGCCGCTCGTTCCGGTGAACGGGGGGACCGGCGGTGCCACATTCAGCTCGATGGTGTTGTATCCCCGCACGACGCCAAGCGCCGGATCCGGCGTCACCAGGTCCACATTCACCTGGACCTTGATGAAGAACCCACCTCCTGACGGAATGGAAGAGGTGATCGTCAGATACGGGTTGAGAGGACCAGGCGCCGCACCAGGAGGAATGGGTGCCGATGTCGCTCCGATCAGGATGCCGTTGACGACGAGCGAAAGAGTCTCCGCGCCGCCACCCACCACCCAGAACTCCATGGCCGTCTCGATGATGGCCGGAGCCGGAGCGTCGTTGACGTTGTGCACGTAGCCGGGCTCGCTTCCTGGGCCGAACTTGGGGTCGTAGACGATGGCGGCCGCACTGGCCAGGAAGGCGGCCTCTCGATGGATGCCGCTGACCTCGACCCAGCCCACGTCCGGGTCCAGGCCTGTAAGCGCCGTTCCGAGGGCAACACCGAGCGCCTCGTTCAACCGGTCGATGGCGTCGGGGATCGTCGCGTTCTTGTCCAGGACCACGTAGCCGTCGGAGAAGGTTCCGTCTCCCGGCTCTCCGAGAAGAAGATCCTCGCCAGTGTGGCCGTGAAGGCGCGTAAGCCTCTTGCCGATGAGCTCGAGGAACCGGCCGTAATCGACCTCCGAAACGAGTCCCTTGGCAACCACGGCTTCCTTGGCTTGGATGGGAATGACGGTCCGAATCACGAGGTTGCCGTCCTGGACGTTGGCCTCGATCTCGATGAACTCGCCTTCCTTGATCTCGAGGTCGCCGGCACCGGCCGCGGGAACCTCGTTGATGGTCCTCACGCTGTCCGGGGCCGTGAACCGGACACGCTTGTTGATCTGGTCAGCCTCGATGTTCAGCCCGTTCTGGCCCTGGAACTGGATGACCTGGTCTTCCGGCTCGACGATCTGCTCTCCGACTTGGATGCCGGCGACAAACGGCGCGCCCTTGATGAGGGCAATGACGTCGGCGTCCACCTCTCCCAAGACGTTTCCGAACTTGATGAACGCCTCGGGATCGATGTCGTGCAGCTCTTCGCGCTCGCCGTAGCGCATGCACCAGGGCGGTGCCGGAATCTTGTTGTCCGGGTTTGGGTTGTACTCGAAAACGAACGTGAGGTTGAACCCGATGGGAGAGCCCCCGCCGTCCTGGCCCGTGTGGAAACCCCCGGGATCTACTTGATACGGATTGGCGTTGGGGTCGATCTCCACACCGTTCGCATCCTTGATCGACACGATCGTGAGTGGGTTGCCATTCCCGTCGTGGGGTTCGTCTTCGCTGTCGCAGTCCACGAGGCGGAACCAGTTCCTGGCCATGGACGCGTCTGTCTCTCCTGTGCGGCCGACGAAGCACCCCTTGGTGCTCACCAGGGTGTAGGAGACCTGATAGGTTCCAGGGCCGCCCGTCACACTGGAGATCGTCATCTTCAGAGGATTGGCGAAGTAGAGCAAGTCGTTGGCCATGCTGTCCAGCACATCCCGCAGGCCCTCGTCCGCGGCTGCGTGGAACGGAAACAGGCCGAGCCAGTCCTCTACGAGGATGTCACGGGAGAGATGGAGGTACGGGTCGTCCACATCCCGGAAGAAGTGCTTCTGCACCTTCTCGGGCGTGGCGTTACCGCTCAGATAGTCCTGGATGAGCTCGAAGACCTTCGGGTCGAGGAGGAAGTCGTAGGCGCGCGTGAACCCGTAGGGGCGGACATCCACAGACACATCAGCGACCACTGAATTGGGCACCGAATCGGTGAGACGAATGCGGAAGGTGTGCAGCCCGACTTCGCTCTCCACGACGGCACCTGCGGGCGCCTGGAGAGTGTCACCGACGAGGCTCATTCCGGCAGGTGGTGTCCCGAAGCCTCCAACGATTGACCAGGCGTAGGGCGGCGTCCCCCCAAGTGCTTGGAGTTGAAAGCTATAGAGAAGAGTCGCCATCGCCGGCGGCAGACTCTGTGAGACGATTGTCAACGGATCCATTCAGCAACTCCGGGAAGTCCCTCAGCCTGTCGAGAATCTGGGTCCCCACCAAGAGCACCGGCGGGTCACCCGGTATCTTGAGCGCCGGATACCCCTTTATGAAAGGCTTCTCCACGATCGTCGGTTTACGAATCACCAACGGTATACCCCGCGTAGTGAAAAAATCAACGATTTGCGGGAGGATGCGCTCGCAGTACGCGCAGGTGTCTATGTAAAAATAGACGCACCACTGCATCAGACCCCCCTATTGTGGAGGAAGTCCCGTGCAACCTGAATGGAGGCCCGGCCATAGTCGGACGTGATCTCCTTGCCGGCACGCACAGGTTTGGTCGTGACCATGAAGAGATCGTCGCCCTCGCGAACCAACTTCATGTTCGGTCGACCGGAGTGATTCACCTTCTTGGCGTGGGGTGTCTGCTCATAGTCGTCGTCGGGCCGCCCCGTGCTCGAGACTTGTCGCATGCCCAAGCCGATGTTCATCCCTTTGGGAAGCGGGGACGTGGTGAAGAGGCCCTCTCCGTGGATCTTGGAGGGTCGGACTCGAAGAGCCCCGGTCTTCTTGAGCATCTTCATCTTGGCAGATCCGGAACGGATAGCAGCCTTCCGCCTCTCAAGGCTTTTCTCTTTGAACTTGGCCTTGATTTGCTCTTTGGCCCGTCGCTGACGCGCAATCTGTTTTCGGGCCCTGTTTGCCCACTTAGGCGCGTCAACTGCCTGCCTGGCCAAAAGCGTGCCCATACCAGCATCCGGGAGGACGAGACTGGCCGGGAGCGCAGCAAGACCCGCCACGCGTGCAGCCTTGGAGGGCTTGGCCGTCCGCATCCGCATGATCATTCGCTGAATGGGCTTGTCCTTCACCTCGCGGAGCTTCTTCGCCACACGTTTCCTGGCAGACGGCATGTCTCGCCAGCCCCGAACAGGGATCGTTTTGAATGGCTGGTGCTCATGACGACCCTTCTGTATGGCGAGCTCCTCAGAGAGGTCGTCCTGGGCCTTCTTGGAGAGCTGGACGTCCAGCTCGTCCAAGAGGCCGGTCATGAAGGCTTGATGGTTCACAGCGCCGCGCCCTCCTTCTTGATTCCCTCAAGGAAAGTCACGACCTCGTCGTAGGGGATGAGCATCTTCCACTGTTCGCCCTGCGGCGTTCCGATGGGCCCGGCGTTCGCGGCGTCGAGCTTCATGAAGTACTCCTCGGTCCAGAACTGCATGGGGGCGATCATGCAATACTTCACACCGTCGATCTCTCGCATTCCGATGAACTTGATTTCACGGCTGGCAATCTGACGCTCGCCTGTTCGAGAGACGTACCCGCCAGGAGGTACACGGTCCTTCATCCGGACGCTCATCTTGCCTCCTCATTTGGACCACGATCCAGACATGACTGCGTGGCCCGTGCCCCTTCCTCGAAGATTTTCTTGATCGTCTCGAGATCCTCTCTCGAGAAACGGCCCTCTCGCATGGCAGCCATGATCCTGTCCACAGAGGTCTTGATGATCTCGGCCGCGATATTTGGCATTTCCAAAGCCTCGAATTGATCAGGGCAACGAAACGTACTCCTTCAAAGTCTCACGATCAACCTTGAGAATGACCAGATCGCCTGCGCGCCTGGAGACCTCGATCGTCATGACCTTCTCTCCGTCGTACACGTCGATCACCCTGGCCGGCTCCGAGTCGTCGCCCACACAGATCGGTTCTCTGATCGATTCGATCCTGTTCTCGAGATCCTTCACCTTCCCGCCGAGCTCGTGAAGCATCCGGCGAAAACTCTTGGGAGGGTCAAGAGGGCGCCCTTCCTCGGCCGCCACGAACTGCTCGACGAGTTCGGCCATGTCCTGGCTCCCATTGGCCACGGACTGGACGAGGACATCGTTGAAGGTCTTGGTGTCCACGTAGATCTTCATCGAATCCCGGTCGGTGCGAAGGATGAACGCCATCCGAGACCCCATCGTCTCGAAACCCACGACCTTCATCGGATTGTCGAGGTCCCCAACCTCCTCGGGAATCTCCGCGCTCCGGATACGGCGCTTCATCACCTTGGACATGAGTCGCTCGACTTCCAGATCGCCCCGGGCCACCGACTTGAAGAGATCGAGGAGACCTTCGTCCAGGATGATGGCGTCCTTCGCCAGCATGATGGGCTGTTTGGTCTCTGGGCACATCGCCCAATGCGTGTAGGTTCCGTCCACGGTCTCGATGGGGTCCCCCTTAAGCAAGGTGAATTCCAGATCATGCTCGCCGCCGCATCGTGCGCATCGCCTGATCGAAATCGTCCTCGCCCGCCTCTTGGCTTCGTCCTGGGCGCGCTTCTCCTGTTCGTTCGGATCTACCATTCGACGTCTCCTAATTGGGGCTCATTTCCGTATTTCTACCTGCCAGATACTCCTCCACCTTTTTGGAGAGGCATGTGGCGCAGTAGTGTACGCCCCCCCACACAACGTCCCTGAGCGTAGGAGCGCCGCAGTCTGGACACCGGCCCTCGGTGGGGAGATCAGATCTTCTCGCAGAATCGGAACGAGACATACGGAGGAAGAACCACAGCGTTCACTGGAGTGAACGTATGTTTGTGGGCGTCGGGCCAGTAAAGCGCCAAGCCTCCCGGGAGGACCTCGTTCTGCTCCGTGCTTCTCTTGAAGTCCTCGACTTCCTTCGCGTTCAACGGATTGAACGACCACGTCACACCGTGGCCTCCGAACCAAGCGAGGGACTTCTTCCGAATGGACCAGTCACCCAGCGCTACGTCTCCCGGGCCTGGTGGGATTCCCTGATCGTTGAAATCCGGAGATTGAATGCGGCGTTGCACGTCGGGTTCGTCGCTGAGGAACTCTTCTACGGGCTCACCTACCATGCCGTCACGCTGGTGGATGAAGTGCTCGTCGTCCCCCAGGGTCTGCCGCAATTCCGGCTTCTTGTTGGCGAGGACGCCCTCGCTGATGGTCGGGTATTCTTCGGTCCCTCCGCTCAGTACGTTGGGATCGCCGAACGTCTGATAGAGCATGTGCTCGTCAGCCTCAGGTACCGAACGGAAACCAGCGGGAATTTCGTCGCCTTCCCACAGAATAACGGCCCCTCGAGGGAGCGCCACGTCTCCTGGATTTTCGGAGTAGGGGAGACTCAGGTCGAATCGACCGAGAGCAAAGGACAGTCCGGCCACACCCATGGAGTATCCGCGACGCCCCCTCACCTTCAGGCGCACAACGATCTTCTCCATGTCCAGAGGACATTCCTCGATGGCGTGCATCACACGGCGGTACGACCCGATCTGACTCGCGAAGAACGGGAAGCTCTCGTCGGTCTTGGACCCGAAATCGTACTCGGGCCACACCTTGACCTCGCCCTCGATCTTCGTGGCCGAGAAAGCGAACGTAGCGGGCATGCCACGGAACTGATTGATGACGTCGATCTCCTGCTCGAGCGTGACCGTTGCGTCCTTGTAGAACGTGATACGCAGGAGATGGCCGCTGTCGTAAGACCGCCTACGAACACCGGTGACGATGTCGATAGGGTCGAAGTCCACTGCTCCAGCCTCTTCCGAATCGGCCGAGATGGACCAGTTGCCAACTGCGTACTTCTGCGCAGAAGTGCCCACAAGTATGGATACGTCCGCAGGAGTGAGCACATCGGCGATGGTTATACGTGGTGTGACCGACGGGTAGCTCTTCGCAGACGCCTCCCTCGCAATCCTGGCGAAGTTCCCATTCTTCAACCAGTTGTTCGAGTGATTCCTGCCGGCTGCTGAGAGGATGTCGGTCATTCTTTCACACAGAGCTTGACGACACGGGCCCGAGGACGGGAGTAGCCCCCAGTGCCCACGTAATTATGACCATGACCGGCGCACACCGGGGGAAGATTCGCATCCAGGTTCAAGTTGGGGACGTAGGCGTTGGACGGCCGAATGGTGCCGAGCCCCTCTGAGGGCTCGACTCGATGGTTGTGCTCTTCAGCACCGATCTCTGAGAGGCCAGGCTCGTCAGCATCCATCTTGAGATAGCCCGTCTTGATGATCCTGGCCGCCTTCTGGCCGTAGTAACTGAACGCCGTTCTCCAATCTCCCTGGAGGTCGATGTAGGTCAGCGTCTGGCCGTCCGTAACGGGCCTCGCCTCCACCAGAGGCAGAGGTTCACCGAGCCGTCTGGGATCGTAGAGGGCGATGCGGCGGATGTTCCTGTAGAGGTCCCTGAGCGTGGCGATGGCCGACAGAATTCCGAAGGGTGACGGCACGATGGACCAGAGACTGAGGTCCGTGGCCAGGCTCTGGTAGCTCGACGGGTACGTCTGGTACGGGCCCACAGGATCGAGCCTCGATCCTTTCTCGTAGGCCACGAACTCCGGCGCCACCCGCACGCCCACGATGAGGATGTTGTAGAGCGCATCGGGCTCCCCAGGACGGGTGGGGACGAAGGTAGCACCCAGAGGATCCTTGTTCACCTGGAGGAACATGCCCGGGACGAGCGCCGGCTTGAGAAGGCCTATGTTCACGTAGTCGAACCTGGGAGGCCGAGGCGGGGGCGACGGCAGCGTGGTGTCGATGAGCGTGATACGGACCCGGTCGATCTTGATGCGAAGTCTGTACCTCGGCGGAGCCGGCGTATCGCGCTTCACGATCTCGGCCAGCACCCTCGACGTGGCCCACGGATAGGAAGAGAATTCGTCCTGGCTCGAGACAGCCACAGGCAACTGCGTGTCATCGAAAGCGAGCGTAGTCACGTCCTTGGTCGAGTCGTAGCTGATGCTCGTGTACTGGATGTCGTCGGTCTTCCAGATCACATTGGACGGACTCTCCGTATCGCCAGGATACCCGACTACCTCCTTGTAACCTGGGGGGCACGTAGAGCCGCCCGTGTAGGCGATGATCGTCCCCTTGGGGACCATCCCTCCGTCCGGAGATGCCGTGAAGTCGAGCTGATCGAACTCCGTGGTGGAGAGAGTCTCGTTGGTGTGCGCCTTCCCCGTGAAGTCCCCACGGTACATGACGAAGTGGCTCACGGAGATCGTGACGGCGCCCTGGGGCTTGGTCAACCTGATCCTCGGGAGTCCCGGGATGGGGAGAGGCCGATCGGCCACGAGTTTGTAGATATACCGGTTGTAGTTCGATCCGTCGCTCACCGGGAAGTACCGGACGAGCTGAAAGCGCATGGAGTCGATGACCTCTGCCAGCCCCTGCGACTCTCCCTCTTCCTTGATGAACTGAAGATCGATCCACCACCCGGCAGGGGCGAACCCGCCACCCCAAGCCAAGGCCGTGAAGGCGAGCGTAAGCTCGTATCGGCATCCCGGGACAGGGATCTCGGCGTTGAGGGGGATCGCTGGCGCGAACGCCCATGACGTGATTGGCCGGGTGGTGGTGGCTCCCGTTACAGGCAGAGGACGTCCCACCTTGGAGATCGAGAGAACCTGGACACCGTTCTGCGTCGAGATGGACATGATCTGACCGTAGGCCCAGTGTGGGGCCACAGATACGAAGTAGTCCCCTGGCGAGACATTCAGCGTTCCGCCGATCACACGCACGGAGTAGGTAGCGTCCCCCTCCTGCCCACGCGTGTAGACGAGACCGCCCACATCCCCGTCCTGGGCGATGAGTGGAAGGTCGCCGTCCTCCGGCACCGCAGTGATCTCCGTGTCCGTGACCTTGGAGATTACGTAATGTCCGGAGTACTGGTCGTCGTTCGCCCACAACGTGACGGTACTCCCCTTTTCAGGACGCTTCCGCACCACGAAGTGAACGATGCTGTCCGCGAAGTCGTCGTCCGGATCGGGGTTGCTGAGGCCCAGGTCAGCCGCTGTGATCGGCGTACTGTCCTGTTTGACCACCTGAAAGGAACGGAAGTCCACGCCCCGGTCAGTCCGGTCCTCGGACTGGATCACCAGATTCATGGGATCGCCGTTCGCCTTGATCCAGGTGAGCACGGTCCCTCGGCGGATCACCACCGATTTGTCGATGAGGATGCGCAGGAGACCGTTGAGGTTCAGCACAGCCGTGTACGCCGTTGCCCAGTCTACGTCTTCCACCCAGAAGTCGCCGTCCTGGCGTTGCGGGATGAGGATGGCGCTCTTCTTGACGGGGATGGCCGTCATGAACGGGATGTACCGGAGAATGGGGTAGGTGAAGAGGTCGTTGCGGTTGAGACGGCAGTTGACGTGGCCCGTAGCCGCCATACCGTACTTGGGCTCGCCCTTCTTCACGGAACTGTCGTTCTCGAAGTCCTGGCGGTACTGGACGTGACGAAGGACAGTGGAATAGGCGTCGTAGTCGGGCTTCCAGTAGGCCACGCCCTGTACGAAGTTCCCGTTGGGGATGAGAGAATCGGCGCTCGAGATGTCTTGTACGGTGCTCATACTCGTTTGCAGAAAAGAAAGGCCCGGTAGATGGGCTCCGTATTGTTCGACCCCTGGTCCCCACTCAGTTCGTGCGTGTGATCCCGTGCCGGGTCTGCCTTAGACCCCGCATCCTCGTCCATTCCCGTCACCACACGTGCCTCGTCACTGCCCAGAAGAGAGCGTCGAGGCCACCCTGACGGCGGGTACATCTTCTGGTTCAACTCGTGTGTGTGATGCAGCGCGCCACCGCTCTCACCCGGAACACCCTCTCGAGGGAAGACATCATCCTGAGAAACGGGAGCAAACCCAGGAGGGGCGACGGTCCCCATGCACATGACGATTGCTCCTCGGGGGAAGACGGCTGCGGCGGGGTCTCCGGTGTAGGGGAGATCATTGTACGCTCCTGTCGCCAGCATCATGTTGCCAATGTGAACCTCGACCGCCTGAGAGCGCCCCTTGCGCTGGAACTGGGCTGCCACGATACCGAGGCGCACGTTGGCCGCCTCGAACGTACCCGTGAACCGACGCCACGTGCCGCTCGAAAAGGACGGATCGAGCTCCTCGTACTCGTCGGCCGGATCACTCACATTATAGTTCCGAGTGAATCCGACGCTGACAGCCCCCTGCACCACACGCAACGAAAAGGACACCGTGATGGGGCCCTGATAGACGAGGTTTCCTTCGGTGGCGTAGTAGCCGTAGGTGGACATCTCGCCGGCGTCGACAGGAACTGCGTGGTCAAGGACGGCGCCGAAGGCCAGCGTAAGGTCCTGTCCAACGGTCACCGGATCACTCTTGGGCAAGATGAACTTGAGGTAGTTGAACGGAGCACCAGCCACGTCCGGGACCTCGCCAAACACCTGCTCCCAGGTATTGACAGCTCCCGGCGCGATCGCTTTCCTGATCGCCCCGCCCACCGAATAAAACGGCGGGGTGGCTCCTTCAGGATCCTGAAAGTCCAACCCGCCGTTCTTGAACAGATTCGGGACGCTCAGGACATCTCCATAGTGCCTGCTGATGCCCATTCCGTCTCCTTACCGACCCCCGAAGGGCCCCCACCCCTCTCGCATTTTCTTGCCGACTCTGGCTCCGAGAGCTCCGCCGAGGGCTCCGCCCAGGCCTCCTTGCGCAGCACGACGCAGTCGCTTGCCCTTCTTGGCCGTGAGAAGACCACCGAGAGCGCCTCCGATGGATCCCCCGGCCGCGGAAGCCGTCTCGTCACTGGTCTTCTCGACACGCCTGGCGGCACCCTTCAGCCCAGCCTTCAGCCCTCGTTTGGCCTTGCGCCCCATCCTCGCGAGACGACTCGCCAGAGCGGCCCTCGGCCCTGTCTTGGCACCGCTGACCGACTGTTCCTTCGGAGGCTCGGTCTTGAGGGCCTCACGGCTCCGCTCCCGCCATCTCTTGCCGCCGGCGATGAAGTCGGAGCGGCTTTCCCCGGGAAAGTCGCTCTTCTTGGGCGACCTTCCGGCGAGCCGACCCACCTCGTGCGCCATGATGCGATGACCGGCGTATTCGCCGGCTTTTCCCTTCACAGGATGCTTGTCGGCATTGCCCAGGCGAAGGGCGGAAGGCAGCTTGGCTTCCTTCTCCATGGAGGTGTCGAATCCGTTGAAGAACGCCTCTTCGGCCTGCTTGCCGAAGCCACGACCCTTCTGCGCCTTGAAGCGCGGGTCCTGCGTTCCGGAACCCTTGGGTCCGGTGTCCTTGGGATTGGCCTTGGTCGAGGGATCTCGGCGAGCGGCCTCGATCTTGGCGAGAATGCCCGCGCCGCGGCCGCCGCCTCCGGGGCCTCCGGGTACGCCCATCGGGCCACGACCCCTGCCCCTGGCCAGTCCTCGGCCCTTCCCCTTGCTGCGAATCTTCTCGCCCGGGGTCGCGCACGCCATGTCGTCGGCCTCGGCCTTCTTGGGCATGCCCATCGGGCCTTTGCCCTTGCCCCGGGCCAAGCCCTTGCCTTTGCCCTTGCTGCGAATCTTCTCGCCCGGGGTCGCGCACGCTCCCGCCTTTTCCAGTTCGTCCAGCAGCCCGTGATAGAATGCTTGGGTCATCGAGTCCATGTCTCCTCCTGATTCTTTGGCCGCCTTCGGGAACTGCGGCAGATTCTTCTTCATGGCCTGCGGATCAGCCACCGAAGGCGGCTTCACCTTACCTTTAGGATACGCCCTACGCAACTTCGAGAGCGTGGGCGGCCCAGCCTGGGCCGCAGTCTTCTTGATGTTCTTCTTCGGTTTGGGGCCGAGTCGGTTGGCGATCGCCGTTGCCCCGAGAGTACCGCCGATGAGACCCACAGGCATGCCGATGATGAAGGCCGAGTCGGGATTGCTCTTGGCCCAGTTCATGAGTCCCTTGCCGGCGCGCCTGGGCATCGTACGGAGACGATCGATCCATTCCCTCTTGTTGAGAAGCGCCTGACCCTTCCGAAGCGCCTTCTGAGACGATGCCGCCGATCGAAGATCCTTGGACGAGCCACCAAACCTCGCCGCAGCCACATTCGCCCAATGCTTCCGGTTCATGCGGTCGAGCTGGCTCTGAGGCGGACCGAAGATCTTCCGACCGAGGCGCCGCTTGATGCCAACCCATTTTGCCGACTTCTCGATCTCGTCCACCAGGCCGTGAATGAACGACGCCTTCTTCTTGAGCCTCGAAAGAGACGGCACGACCGTCCCACGCCGAGTCTCAGACTGCTCCTTGCTGATGAAGGGTTTCATGTGCTTCATTGTCCCGTGTCGCCGTTTTTCCGACTGCGCCGTCTGGAGAATGTTTCTCAGGCCGCTCAGGCCCTCCGTCTTCTGCCTCTCCCTCGTCTCCATGATCCGCCTGGCCGGACTCGGATCTTTGAAATGATGGACCGGCATCTTCAGCCCACGTAAGCCGTGACGGACCTGGCTGGTGCCGCGACGCCCGCCAAAAACCGTGTGGGGCGGGATGTCCAGCTTGCCGGCCGACTCGAGCTTCCTCTTGATCGCCTTCTTGGGATCCTCGAAGTCGAAGCTCTTCTCGCTGTACGCAGCGCGGTAGATCCTTTTACGATCCGCGGGCTTGAGCTTAGACCACATCTTCTCCCACTTGACGGCAGCACCCTTCTCGAGTTTATCAGCCGCCTCACGTTCGCCTTTCTCCTGGGACGACGCTTCGTTCTTCACCAGACGCTTGAGGAGTTGGCGAAACTCGCCGGAATGGACCTGTTCCTCTTCAGCCACGTCCCGCATGAGCGGGGCCACCACATCATCGCGAGTGTAGTCCGCGATCTGGTTGTAGAGCGACGTGGCCTCCTCTTCAGCGGACAGGGCGAGACGCACGGCACTGACGATTTCTTCATGGGTGAGGGGATCTCCCGGCTTCTTGCCCGGGAACGGCCGAGTGAAGTCCACGCCGATCTTTTCGAGTTCGGAAAACAGGCCGTAGAAGAATGCCGCCCTCTTCTCGAGTTTCTTCTCCATCTTGAGGAGCGCCGGGTAGTATCCCGTGCCGAGTTCCTTGACATGGTCAGCCACGATTTTCTTGGCAACAGTCGGGCTGGGCGTGTGCTCCTTCTCGACCTTCACGCCCGTCCGCATCTGCGCAGGAGACATGGGTGGAACCTTGCCGCCCGATTTCCCTTTGCTAACGATGTCGGACAGTACGCGGTAGACCGTGGCCTCGGCCTTGTGGACGTTGAAGCCGTTCTCCTCGGCCCACTCGTGGAACTGGTCGTCGCTGGGACGTGGATGCTTCTGGAGAAACTTGATGACCTGCTGCTCAGACGGAGCGGCCCCCTTGGCTTTCTCCTCATCCTCGTCGGCCTTCTTACCCATGCCCTTGGGACCGAAACGAGCACGCTCCTGGAACGACAGGACACGACGCTTCAGACGACGTGCTTCTTCTCTGTTCATGCTGAACGCCTCGTGAAGGATGCTAAACGCGTTGCAGGCTTCGCCGCGCTTCCGCGCGGGTGGGCTATCGCGGAAGCACCGTCAGTTTCAGGTTGTTGTCGATGGAAAGGAGCCCACGCCTGCCGTTGGGCGCCGTGAACAGGAATCCGTCACCCTCTCCGAGCAACTCCACAGCCACCTGGTCGCCTTGGCGCAGCACGATGACCCTGTCCGTCCTCTCGGCCGGCGTGGACGTGTGCGGTACGCGGAAGCGAATGATCTGGCTCGAGTTTACGTGGTAGACGCGAACAACGTCCGTGTCCACCTCGTCAAAGTAGAGCAGCGCAGCGTTGCTGGGATTGAAGGAAGACGGAAAGGCAGCGCCCGCACGCGTGAGCGCATCGTTGATCGTGGTCAGACTCGGTATAGCCACCATCTCGCCCGTGTTGGGGTCCACGACGGCGACCTCGAGCTGCTTCACACCCATGAGGTAATTGAAATCGAGCGTGACTTCGACGTAATCCGCGCTCCAGGAGAGGATGCCGGACGTATCAGCCAGGCCGATGATCTGCTCCTTACCCGTCTCCGCGCTTGCGAACCGGTGGATGTCACCCTCGGTGGGGATCTTTTCGAAGAGCCCTGGTACAGGCTCGCCGTCGACCGTCACTTGCTTCGGATAGGGCATCGATCAGCCTCACTCGATGATCGGGAACTGCGGGAATACCTCCCACTCCAAGTCCAGTTTAACGAAACCGGACGAAATGGCACGTCCGGTCACCACCAAGCCCTGGGGCGTGGCTGTCAGCGTGATCTGATCCACGTTCTGGGAGCGATTGGACTCATCTCCCGACACCTCACGGGCGATCAGGGCTGCGTCTTTGCTCAGACCAACGTGCTTCACCGCGCCGAACTGGGCGCAGGCGCTCACGTCGTCGCCCTCGAGGACCCGTCCAGACGAGATCACACGCCCTCGTTCGTAGTAGGGGAGCAGCCTGGTGCGCGCGTAGGGGTCGTAGGTGTAGGGGAGACGGGAATACGAGCCCATGGCCGCCCGGGCGTTCCTCACGTAGACCTCGGAGTCGCCCGTTGTCTGTCGCAGGATGACGATGAGACCCACGGCGTAGGTGTTCTCGCTGATCGCGAGGCTCGACTCGATGAGGAGCGTGCCGTCTGCCGTGGTGGCGCCCTTCTCGTCCCTCTGGATGAGCGTGAAGGTACCCGTCTCGTCCCTGGAGTAGAATCCGATGCCCACGCCGATGGCTTCGCGGGCCGTAGCCTTGTAGTCGATGGCGAAGGTGATCTTCTGCCCCTGCATCTCGGCCGTCACGGGAATCCGGTACTCGAGGTGATTGACGAAGCCAGGGTCGCCGCCCTTTCCCTCCCAGTAGAGAGCCGTGTCGATGGCGTCCGAGATCCCCGCTGAGAGTGCTGCCTCGCTGTAGACGACTCTTCGGATGTTCCTCGAGGCACCCTCGAACTGGATCTTGGTGAACTGCCACCCGTCCGCAGCGAAGACGTCCGTGCCAGCGTCGATGTCGGCCTCGTCCACGCTCACGGCATACTGGATGTCAGCCGGGTTGTCGGAATCGGGCTCGAGTTCGTTCTCGTCGTTCCTGCTCCACCACCTGAAATTGCCATTGGAGATGAGGTTGGGGATGGAGTGAAGGAGGTTGGTGACGCCCAGCTCGGCGATCACGCGCTGGTTCAGCGTCTCGGGGTCCAGATTGAGATACGCGCCGTAGCTGAAGATCTTCTGGATTGTGTTGAGAACAAACGCGTCCTTGGGGATGCGGAATCGAACGTACAGGCGGTTCCCGCCCCCGGCCGGGATGGTGATGATGGTGTTAGCCGAGAAACCCTGGTTCGTGAACCCGGAGTACTTGCTCACCGTCGAGTAATCGAAGGAGAGGTTGGGCACGTCCGTGTCGATGATCATCATGAAATGCGTGAGCGTCGAGATGGGCGTACCGCTGAGCAGGTCGTTGGTCACGATGGTCACGTCGTCGTCCGGAGAGGACGTCCCGATCCACTCGAAGGTGAGGCTGGTGTCGGCACGATCGATGAAGGTGCGCAGAAGCGTCTCGTAACCCGTGGGGCCGCTCACCGTGGTCAGGTCGATGAAGTCGTCGTTCTCGAGCACATCCACGCGCACGTTCTGGAATACGCTCGTGATGAGTTCCATGTTGTAGCTGGTGCGCTCGAACTGCGGTGTGAGCTGCCTGGCGAAGGGGAACCGTACGTCCTCGAGGCGCGTCAGCTTCGCCGATCCGCTGACCTTCGTGGCCTCTCCGATGCACAGGGGCAACGTGTCGGCCCCATACCCTCCGAGCGTATCGGGATCGGACGAGTAGCTCACCACGCTGACCTCTCGGTCGTCCGTGATCCCGAAGAGAAAGTACCTCGTCTCTCCCTCGTCCATGGTGCTGTCGTCGATCTCCTCGCTGTACCCGCCGAGCCAGCGGATGATGGAGGACTTGTCGGCGTTGGGAAAGATTCCGGGGTAGACGAAGATGCGCTTGGTGTTCGCGAAGTCGATCTCCGGCTTGAGAGCCGCCATGTCCACGGGCTGGACGAAATCGGCCTCAGGAGCCTGAACGATGTCGTCTGGATCCACACGCACCTGTGCCTGACCACCCGTGGCCTGCTGCGCGCGCACGTACACCCATCCGAGCACCACCTGGAACTGGTTTTCGACCGAGGGAACGACTGGATCGTCGCTCAAGTTCTCCTGGTTCCTGCCCTTGATGACCTTGTAGGTGGCCGGCACGCTCGTATCGGGCGTGAACATGTACTCGCACACCACCAAGTCGATGCGCGTCCTCACGCTGTCCGCGGGAAGGATGCGCACGGCGTTCACGAGATCGGCCGTCTCCTCCACGATCACACCCCCGGACGTGACCAGAACGGAGCGCGCAGCCGTTCCCCTGACGATGTCGAGCCGATCGGGATAGCCTGCGTTCACCCGGAGCTTGAACCCGGAATAGACGCCGGCATGGACCGTCTCGATGAATCGACGGTTGTGAAGCCTGGAGGTGTCCAGGCCGTGGTACTTGTGGAGAATGTTCTGCGTCATGTAGCTCTCCTTTTGAGCAGACGCGCAAGCCCGTACGCTGCTGCACCGCCCAGGGCCGCCTTTCCGGCCAGGTCCGCTCTCCGCTGATGAAAGCCTCGGTGGTACGTGCCCAGAGCCCTGCTCTTGATGTCCTTCCGGCCTCGCACGTACTTCCAGGCACGCTCTTCAGGAGCGATGACCTTCTCGTGGTACTCGGGCTTCCACACGAGCTGCGCGAGTCGGCTGATTGTACTTCCGTGGCCCGGGTCCTTGCCCGCCTCGAGATCCCGAAGATGCCCGATCTCGTGCTCCACCGTGGCCTTGGCCGCTTTCTCGGGGAGAACCAGAATGTCCGTGTCGCCCACGCGCACGGCCAGCGCGTTCATGCTGTGCCGGATGATCCCCCTGGCGATGGCCAGGAACTCCTTCTTGTGCTCAGGAGGAATCTTCACCTTCTGTAGAAGCCTGGAAAGATCCTGGTCGGACGTGACGATGATCGGTGGCTTGCGAAGAGGCTTCTTCTTCAGATTGGCGAGGACCCATGCCCGAGACTCCACCCTCTCCTTGCCCTTGCCGACGAGATCATCGAGCGACATGGTCGGGTAGATCTGCCCCCGAATCACGTCGTAGACGGCGAGACCGGCAGCCGCACCACCCAGGATGAGCGGGATGTTGGTCCAGTCGAATGCGTCCTTCTCGATCACTTCTTTTTCTTCTTCCTGCGAGGAGCGACGGCCCTCGCCGTGAGATACGTGGCCAGGGGCATGAGAGATGCCCGAGCCGCGGAAGACAGAAAGGCCGGCGCCATCTCCGTGAGGCCCGTGGCCAGCATTTGCCCCCGCGTGGCCCCGAGTCGACTGAGATTTCTCAACCCACGGACATGCGCGCCCGCCTCACGGCCCAGACTGGCCACACTCGGTATGGCCGCGATGCCCGTTCCGATCAACGCGGCTCTCTGCGCCTCCTCCGGCGTAGAAGCCTTGAGAGAGCCAAGCACGCCGCCAAGAGATCCTGCCCCTCCAACGCCCATCAGAAGGTTCTGCATCATGCCGCTCATCGGACGCTGCTCTGTGTGACCCAGCTCATGAGCCGTAAGCCCTGGGCTCTCGCCCGACGGGGGCCACATGATGGTCTTGCCCGACATCTCCCCTGCCGTGAGGGTCTCCGGGTCCGTAAGACGAATGTTCTGTTCGGATCCGGGGAACTCCCTGAACGACCTGGAGAGATCGGGTGTGGTGATCTGGGCGCCTTCGGCAAGACCACCGCCCAGGAGCCTACGCCACAACGCCTTCTTGGGCCACTTGCGGACGGAGATGCCTCTGCGATGGGCTTCGTCGATCACCTTTCGGTAGAGGTCCTTGTTCTTGGCCGTGGACGCACGATGAGCCACAACGTCAGCGGCCGTGGCCAACGGCAACGGGAGCGAGGAGAAGATGACAGCCTTGAGGACATCGGACTCGATCTTCCTGTCCGGCCGCTTCTTCTTTTCCTTCTTCTTGGCGACCTTGATGATCGCCGGACTGATTTCCAAACGCAGCATCAGGATCTCCTGATGGCGGGGATGAGCCTCCAGCGCACCACCATGTAGAGCAGGTTCGTCTTCTCATACCTCTTGGCCCGCCCGCCCAGGCCGGGATCTGCCGGCGTGACGAAGTGGGACAGCATGGTGCCGTCCTCGGACAGAAGGCCGAGCTCGTTGATGGAGTCGCTGTTGCCCGCCTCGGTCTTGAGGACCGCCGTGTAGATAATCCTCTTGTTGATCAGGTCCTTCTCGATGTGAGCGATGGGCGCGTCGAAGATGGGCTGACGCATCGTCTCTTCGGTATCTTGCGGAGGGAAGCGTGCGCCCGTGTCGAGTCCCGTGGCCGGATTGATGTCGCCCCCCGTGCCCACGGAGATGGTCGAGACGATCTTCGCCTCGATGTCCCGGGCGAGGAGACCCAGGAGAACATCGATGGCGCTGTCGCTGATGTGGTTCTTCATGACCAGGACCTCGCCCGGGGTCCCGTCCAAGCTTCTGAAGACCACTTCGACTTCGCCCCTGAGTTCGATCTCGATCTTGTCCTGTACGATCAGCTTGCTCATCCGCGCACCCCCACCACCTTGACGAAGAGTTCCCCGTTGCGAGGCGTGTTCCCGTCTCCTGTGGCCGAATCCCACGTGACGGTGCCGCTGGTGTAGCGGTCGAGGATGAGAACGCGCAAGGCGTCCTGCATCTTGGTGAGCCCCACATTGCCGATCTCGAGGCGAATCTCGTTGCTCGTGACGAGGTGTGCCCGAACGCCTGCGTACTGGTTCGTACCCAACTGAACCCAGGAACATTCCACGCCCGGGCGTGGCGTGAGAAAGTCGGGGGGTGCCCAGTAGATCTCGACGGATACGATCTCGGAGATCGAATCGAATGGAGCCACCTCGATGAGAGCACCGAGCTGATTGAGGTCGTCGATGGTGACCTTGGCCCGGCCCACGGTGATGGGGCTCTGGTCGATGGGGTGCGTGTGCGTCCTTCGAGCAGCCACGTCCCCCAGACCGTCGTAGGGGCCCGTCCCGAATCGGACACCGAGCTGCTTCTGACCCCCGACGTCCTTCACCTCGAGACTCTGGTGGTGGCGAAGCTGAAGCGTAACCTTCTTGGGGTCGGATACGCTGTTGTCGCCGGACACGATGGGAACGAGGTAGGGTGAGAGCGCAGAGGAGATCACGTCCTGGATCGATTCCTGGACGACGGCCAGCTTCCCCTCGGGCATGAGACCGGCGCTACTCCCAGCACTGCCCCCGAGCATGGCCAGAGGTATGGGGTCGGTGCCTCCTGGCATGTGCGTGAGGGCGTGAAGACCGACCGCCAGGCCTCCTCCCGGGAAGTTCCACAAGGAAGCCGTATTGTAGTTGATGGTGTAGGAGCCGTCAGCGTAGCCGATGATGGTGGCGTACGCCACGTACCCCACGTCATCACCGCTCAGCGAGGGCGCCGGCGGCGCAACAGCAGGACCTCCGGACTCCGTGATCTCGATACGAGGCGTCTCGTCGAGGCGTACGATGGGATCGAAGTTCTCACGGACCACCGTGGAGCCCGTGTCCCTCAGCCGCTCCCTGGCCTCGACGATGTTCACCTGCCGCAGAACGAAGTAGACGCCGATCTGTTTGTCCCCGATTGCCACCGTTGGCTCTTCGTTCTCGACCTTGAAGACACGCCCGTCCACGGCCGCGTACTGCTCCGGAACGGAAATCCTCCAGTTGGTTCCCACCTTGGAGACGGTAGGTGGGGCGCTGGTGAGAAGGACGTCGGAGAGCCCTCCTGTGAGTGCCGTGGCCAGACCGCCCAGCGCTTCCTCGGTGAGAAGGTGCTGGGCGTTCATGTCCCCTACAGTGGGGATTTGGCCGGTCTCGTAGTTCTTCTTTCGCATCGATAACCCCTATCAGGTAGCCACCTCGATGGACGCGCCAACCGGGTTGCCGGCATCGAGAGCTCCCAGCCCGATGGCCCAGATGTTGGGGATCATCTCGATCTCGGCGTCGTCCTCGACGAACTCGAAGTCAACCGAGTCCGAAATGCCTTCATCTTCGTTCACATTCGTGAAAGCGATGTACCTGGACGATGCCGGCTTGGCCGTGTCCAGGAAGTGCTTTACGTCCGTGAGGAAGCCGTCCCTCAGTCCCTCCCAGTGAAACCTCATCAAGATCGTGAAAGGCTGGAAGATGGGGAGGAGGACTCCCGAGACATACGAAAAATCCTCGGAGTCCAACTGGTCGAGGAAACGCTGTGTGTCGAGCCTCCTGGTCTTCCTGGCTGCTATCGTGTACGAAACGATGGAGGAGGGCTGGTAAAGCCCACCCCACCCATGCACGATGCCAGGAGGCGCGCCACCGTAGGCGCCATCGCCCCACCCAAGACCACCTTCGGGCACTTGTAGTGTCACCCGCAGTATAGTCTTATCAACGATTTCCAGTACACGGCCGTAGGACCGAGATCCGTCAGACCACACTGCCGTGACCAGGTCATTTCGCCACACCTCCCCTTCGTCGCCGCCCACGAAATCCTTAGTTGGGTCACAGAACTCTTCAGTCCGCTGATCGTAGGTCGGATTCACTCCCGAAATGATGGCAGTCGACTTGATGTCGAGTCTCTTGGCGAAAGAGAAATCGACGGCGAAATCCTCGGCCACCACAGGGAGCCAAGGGAAAGTCTCTTCGGTCAGGTCGAGGTCCTGGGCATAGGCCGTGAGCGCATGAAGCCTGGGCATCTCCTTGGTAGTCCGAAGACGATCCGGAATCTCCTTCGAAAGGTCGTACTCCTTACTGCCCTCCTTGTCCTCAACCACGGCGTAGCGACGATCGGGCGTGTTGACCGTCCGAATGAGGCGCCCTTGCAGATCGAGAAACGAAGAACCCATGATGAGACACACGAAGTTCTCGAGGGTGTAACCCTGGCTTCCGCGATAGTAGGCAGCGAAGAGCGCCTGAAGCACCCGACTGTACTGCTCGCTGCTCTCCCGTTTCACGTTGAGTATCGCACCGAAGTTCCGCCAAGCCGTGCTCTCGTCCACCAGGCCGCCCGCCAACCAGGCATCCTCGAAGATCTCGCTGGACATGAGCCAGAACGCCGCGGTCGTGTTGAGGTCAGGAGTGATCGAGAAGCCCACTTCCGGGGCGTCCAGTGTCGTCTGGAGAGGAAGCTGCGTCACCCCGGTGTCCTCGTTGGGGTCGACACCACTCTGGAGATACTGGGCAGCCACCACTCGCGAGACGGGCATGTCCAGATCTACGAAGTCCTTCTCCTCCACATCGGAGTCAACGTAGGCCTTGTAGGGCAGCTCGAGACGCTCACCCCATACGTGAACGATGCTGCCGTCGGTGATGGCCGGGTAAACATGAACGAAATCACGAAACGGCGTGTAGGAGTAGTTGTCTGGGTCGTTCTGCAAGACGCCGTCCACGCTGAGCCTGAGCGGGTATCGCTCGCTGTGGGGTGCACTCAGAGCGAACGCGATCTGTCCGTCCACCGTCACGTATCGATCGTTCACATGACGGTGAAGGCGATTGTCCTCCTCATCCACGTAGAAGAAGTCGATCTTGGTTCCGACTGGCAGGTAGTTCGGACTCGTCCCGTTTACGAATCGGACGGTATAGGATTCCGCTCCGGGGAGTAGCACGTACTGGTCGGGATGGGCCAGCATCCCATCAACGTAAACCTCGAGGGGAAAGTCGGGAAGCTCGAAACCACCCGGATCGATGACCCATGGGCGTGTCCGTGGGACACTGGCACGATCGGATGGAGCGTCAAGTTCAATGTGGTAGCTCGCGTGGTCATGGTCTTCATGGAACGCCCCCTTGATGAACAGACGCACGCCCACTTGAAAGCTGCGCTCGAAAGAGACACCGCCCGTCGTGACAGCCACGCCCTCGTAGACAGAGCCGCTCAGGTACGTGACCCGGGC
>Ga0180437_10000186_pt1 | contig 130661 bp, 102 predicted proteins | sample SS_ome_4_FD_132410 | JGI IMG/M metagenome (GOLD analysis project Ga0180437, IMG submission 132410) | Hypersaline lake sediment archaeal communities from the Salton Sea, California, USA - SS_3_D_1 metaG | ecosystem: Environmental > Aquatic > Non-marine Saline and Alkaline > Hypersaline >...
ACGAGATGTTTGCCGTTCCGCCACTGCCGTCCGCTGCCACATTGTAGGCTTGGAATCGATTCTGGGCGTTCCACAGAGGTATTGTCGCAGCCCACACACTGTTCCTGCCGCCGGAACGAGGCAGCTCGTCCTCGTAATCGTTGGCATAGATCAGCATGGCCTTGCCGATACCGGAGAGGTTCGTGCCGCAGACCATTCGAAAGGCGATTTGCCTTACCCTGGCCAGCGCGGGCATCAGAATGCCCATGAGCAGTGCTATGATCGCGATTACGACCAGCAGCTCAACTAATGTAAAACCTTTACGTTTCATTTTACTTCTCCTTCACTTTTCCGGAGATTCGCCTGCCGACTGTTTTCGAACACTTTTTAATAATTAATAAGTGCAACTAATAACCGTGACCGCATTTCAATAAGTCCTGCCTATAAGTAACATATAGTGCTAAACACTGTTTCTTAGCGAATCTCCATGTTTCATTTTTACGCTCAAAAACAGCCGGTTAAAGCAAACTAATAAAACCCGATTCAGCGAGAACTAACGCGCAAGTGGAACATTTTGCCCTTAATGCTGCCTTCGTCTTACGAATCCAATCCGGTCACCCGGAAGGCAGGTCGAAGATATGAAGCAACGAGTGAAAATGATAACAACTTAAATTATGATAAGCTTTTCAAACCTGCCAATCTGTTTTGTCTTCCATAAGGGCGCACGTCATTTGCGCACAAATATCCTCGACTCAAAAGGTTTTAGCCAGAATGAAAAAGAACCTTTACTTTGGCAGGCAGGTTCAGGATATGATAAATCAAACAAATATGATAACGACTTAAATTATAATAAATTCAAGCCTGCCTATATCTATATACGATTGTAGCACAAATAAGTTTTCGCTATAAAGTAAATTTCGTCAATTTCTGAACATTTTCTTGAAAATTTCACGAAATCCGACCCGGAGGTCGCCTGTTTTTCCCAGTCATTTTCTTTGCTGAATCGCCCAGATCCTGCCGCATCTGCTCAGCCAGAACCATGAGACGCTTCACTATTTCCGGGTGCCGGGCCGAGACATCATGCTGTTCGCCTATGTCATTTTCAAGGTCAAATAATTCTGCTCCGATTTTAGCCTGCTCATACTTAGCCGGCTGTCCGCCTGTGCCGCCCGGTCGTCCGGCGAGCGTACGGTAAGAATGCGGCAGGTGCAGCTTCCACTTTCCGGTGCGAACCGCCTCGAGCGCATAGCTGCGGTAATAGAAAAACGCTTCGTGCGGCGATTTGGCGCCGGACACACCCGACATCAGCGGCCAGATGTCTTTGCCGTCAATGCGGTGAGCAGGTAATTCCGCCCCGGTCAGCTTTGCGATAGTCGGCAGAATATCCATCGTCGATGCGGGTTCGTTGCAAACTGTGCCGGCGGGAATTTTGCCGGGCATACGCATTACGGTCGGCTCCCTTTGGCCGCCATCGAACGTTGTGCCTTTACCCTCACGCAGAGGTTTGGCCGAGCCGGCATGATCACCGTAACTCAGCCACGGCCCGTTATCCGAACAGAATATCACTAATGTCTTTTCGTCGATGTCCAATCGTTTCAGCGTCGAAAGAATCTGTCCGACAGACCAGTCGATTTCCATCATGACATCTCCGTACAGACCCCGCTCTGATTTGCCCTTGAATTTATCGGATACGAACAACGGAACATGCGCCATCGAATGAGGCAGGTACAAAAAGAACGGCCGGTCCTTGTTCTTCTCGATGAACCTCACAGACCGCTCGGTGTACCACGTCGTCAACTGTGTCTGGTCAGGATTGTATTCGATTATCCTTTCACCCTCGATAAGCGGCAGGTCGGGGAAGCTCTTGCTGGTCGGGTGTTTCGGCCACATATCATTCGAGTATGGCAGACCGAAGTATTCATCAAATCCGTGCCGGGTTGGCAAAAATTTCGGATGATGACCCAGGTGCCATTTGCCATAACAGGCGGTGGCGTACCCAAGCGGCTTGAGAGTTTCGGCAATGGTTTGCTCCTGGTCGCTGATGCCGATTTTAGCACTTGGGCCGATTACATTCGGCAGGCCCACACGCTGCGGATAGCAGCCGGTCATCAGCGCTGCCCGCGACGGCGTGCAAGATGGAGCAGCGGCATAAAAATCGGTAAACTTCACGCCTTCGGCCGCCATCCGGTCGAGGTTGGGCGTTTCATAGCCTTTGGCTCCGAAGACACCTATGTCGGCATAACCAACGTCGTCGCAGAATACAATAACAACATTCGGCTTGTCCATAGATTTCCGGTCTGATGCCTGTTTTAACTGCCCCCCGCAACCCGGCAAAGCCAGTGCAGCAGCTGTAAAACCTGCAGTTCTTAAAAACTCACGCCTGTTTAAATTGTCGCTCATCGTAAAATCTCCCGCTTATGATTTCTTTTTTACCGGCCAGGGCTGGACACCGCACCTTCTTGCCCATGATTCATACAGCGCTTTCAACTGCTCTACCTTTTCAGGATATTTTTGAGCAAGGTTCGTTAGCTCCGTTCGGTCGGCCTCGATATCGTACAGCTCCCATTGTCCCGGATGCCTGGAGACAAGTTTCCACTTGCCCTTTCGAACGGCACGGTTGCCCTCGTGCTCGAAGTAAATAGCCTCTCGCTGAATCGGTTTATTGTCAAAGGCCGGCACCAGACTCTTGCCTTCGGCCGGTGTAATTTTATTGCCCTTGTATTCGGATGGATATTCTGCTCCGGCGACGTCCACACAGGTGGCCATAATGTCGATCAGGTGGCCGGGCTGGCGCCGCAGCTCACCGTGTGCTTTTATGCGTTTGGGCCAATATGCTATCAGCGGCGTGCTGATACCGCCCTCGTGTACCCAGTGCTTATATAGGCGAAACGGCGTATTGCTGGCATTGGCCCAGGGCCGGCCGTAGGCAATATATGTATCGGCAGGGCCGGGCATTACGCCCCTGCCTGTCCGCACCGGCCTGCCATCACGTGTGACCTTAGGCTGCATATCGGGCTGCAGCGCGTTTTTATCCATCGGTTTTAAAGGGATATCTTTTGAGGGATCGGGCCTGATCGGGCCCCGGCTGCCGTATTCTTCGGCACAGCCGCCGTTGTCAGCCAAAAAGAAAATCAACGTGTTCTCGAATTTCCCGCTCTGTTTAAGTTGTTCGACTATGCGTCCGATGCCCTGATCCATACAATCGAGCATTGCGGCGTATACTTCCATCCGGCGCGCAAACCATGCCTTGTCTTTGGCCTCGCTCCAGGGCGGTACGGTTTTGTCGCGCGGTGTTATCTTCCACTTTTTATCGACGATTCCCATTTTGATCATTCGCTTGTGACGCTCGGCGCGCAGCGCGTCCCAGCCGCCGTCATAGCGTTCCTTATACCTGGCAATATCCTCCGGCAGCGCGTGCATCGGCCAGTGTGTCGCCGTATAGGCCACATACATGAAGAATGGATTTTCCGTTTTGTGCTCGCGAATATATTTTACAGCATTGTCGCTGATGGCGCTCGTATAATAGAAATCGTCGCCGGGTGGAATCTGCGTGTTGTCGCGCGTCAGAGAGCACGGATCATAGAAACTTCCGGCACCGTGAATGGTGCCGAAAAAGCGGTCGAATCCACGCTGCCGCGGCCAGTTGTGCTTCGGGCCTTCGGGGCCGCGGTACCTGGTCACGTGCCATTTGCCGGACATATATGTGCTGTAACCGGCCGGCTTGAGCACTTCTGCGATGGTTACACAGCGGCTATTAAGATCGCCGCGATAGCTTTCATAACCTTTATCGGCCATCATGTGCCCGACGCCGGCCTGATGCTGGTAAAGCCCGGTCATCAGCGAAGCCCTGGTCGGACAGCAGCGGGCGGTATTGTAGAACTGCGTAAAGCGCAGCCCGCCGGCCGCCAGTCCATCCAGATTGGGCGTGCGGATTTCCCCACCGTAACAACCGATGTCCGAATATCCCATATCATCAGCCATTATCAGCACAATATTCGGCCGCTGTCGTTTGTCTGTCCGTGACTCGGTCGGCCTCATGCATCCGTTAATGGCAAGGGCAGCGCTTCCAAGGCCCAGTGCTTTAATAAAATCCCGACGGGTATAACAGCGTGAATCCATAATTATTTCCTTTTTTCATATTATTGAATCCAGCACGGCCTGCAGGCGTTTTCGTGCTTCGGCGGCCGGGCCGCCGGGCGGATTCGGATTCTGTTCGAGCTTATCGGCAGGCACATCATAAAGGTCGCCGTTGTCGTAGAGTTTCCACCGCTTGTCGCGCACAAAACGGCGCTTCCCGCGGTTACCCCACCGTGGATCATAATGGCAGAATATCCACTCCCTTGGATTTCTTTTTTCGCCGCGGAGCTGCGGCAGAAAACTCCTGCCGTCGACTTTCATATTTTCCGGAACCTCGGTGCCGGCCGCTTCGGCAAAAGTCGACACAAAATCGCTGAAATCCACTAAGTCGCCGCAAAACTTGCCGGCAGGAACTACTCCGGGCTGGTTTGCAATCAAGGGCACGTGCGTACCTCCGTCGGTCGTTAGACCCTTGCCGCCCCGGATGACTCGGTCCGCTATTTTCGACCGAATATTTCTGGCCGTGCCATTGTCGCCGGTAAAGAGAACGAGCGTATTTTTCCTTAAACCAAGCTTATCAAGCTTGCCGACTATACGCCCGACGATTTTATCCATGTAAGCGACCATGTCCGCGAAGTATTTTGTGTTGTTCTTGTGCTTCGGTTTGTCCCAATCTTCGCTGTCCGGCGTGGGGACAAATGGGCTGTGTACAAGTGCCATCGGAAAGTAAAGCAGAAACGGCCCGGCTTTATGCTGCTCGATAAAGTCCAGGGCGTAATCGCAGGAAACATCGGGGCCGTACTTGCCTTTAAGATCGCCAAGAGTTTTGCCGTTTTGAACCATTACGGGGTCTTTATAGCGCGGGCCCCTGTCGGTTATCTGCCAGAGGCAATGCTCGTCGAAGCCGGCCTGCTGAGGCAGGCTGCCGGTGCCGCGAATCTCGGTGCTTTGATTGACGCTGCCGTACAACTGCCACTTGCCGACGACGCAGGTCGCATAACCACAATCCCGCAGAAGATGACCGAAAGTCTTTTGCTTCGGATCGAGCACACCGAAGTTAACATAGTTCCGGAAGTTGTATTGCCCGGTCATTATCTTTACTCGGGATGGCGTGCAGAGTGGCTGAGAATAACAGTGCTCGAAACGCATGCCTGTACGGGCAAGCCCATCGAGAACAGGCGTCTTGTAGGATTCACTGCCGTAACAGCCAAAACATTCATAACCGATATCGTCGGCCATAATCAGCACAATGTTTGGCTTTCTTGAAGACTTAAGAGTGGCAGCCTCAAGCGAAGCTTGGGGATGGATTCGTTCGGGCCGGCCATCCCCAAAGCCTTCGGCTTTGAGGCTGCCACACATTGTCAGAAACGTTGTCCCCAATCCCGCAGCTTTGATAAATTGTCGCCGATTGATCTTTGCCCTCATGGCAGGTACTTATCCTTTCTTCTGAATACGCTTGGCTAATTGATCCTCGCCCGGTGTCAGGTTCGAAAGGTGCAGAGCAACTTCTTTTCGGATATCTTCGATAACTTCAGGATGGTCTTTCGAAATATCATATTTCTCGGATGGGTCGCGGCCGAGATGATAGAGCAGCGGCGGATCGTGCATCTTCTCGGCACCTCTACCGTACGCCGGCCTCGTTATGAAATGGGCTTTGTAAGGGCCTTTTCTAGCAGCATAAAGTTTCGCTCCGCGATAGTAGAACATCGTCTTTCGCGGGCTGGGTCCGGTTCCGAAAATGGCAGGCGATAAATCCAGGCCGTCAACCACGCGGTCGTCCGGCACCTTCGCCCCGGCCAGCGTCAGAATCGTCGTGTACACATCCATAGTTGCTCCGATGTCATTCACGACGCTGGGCTTTATCGTGCCGGGCCACCACATAATGCAGGGCTCGCGCATGCCGCCTTCGAACGTGCAGCCTTTGCCCTCACGAAGCAGGCCGGCCGAACCTCCGTGCTCGTTGAATATCAGCCAGGGGCCGTTGTCGGAAGTAAAGACGACGAAGGTGTTCTCGGCCAGTCCTTCGCGCCGCAGGGTCTGAAGTATCCGCCCGACGCCCCAGTCTATCTCTTCGACGACGTCGCCGTATAAACCTCGTAAGCTCTTGTCTCTGAAATTCTCCGAGACGAACAGCGGAACATGAGGAAGACTATTGGCCAGGTAGAGAAAGAAAGGTTTGTTCTTGTTCTTCTTAATGAATTTGACTCCCTCCTCGGCGTAGCGTTTTGTTATCGTGTTCTGGTCGGCGGGGCGCTCAACAATTTCTTCGTTTCGCATCAGGGGAACGTTCCAGTATTCTATTTTAGGTTCGAGGAACGCCTGCCGGCCTTCACCGGCAACCCTATCCATATCGTTGCTGTACGGAATGCCGAAATACGAATCGAAGCCGTTATTTGTAGGTAAAAACTGCGGCAGATGTCCAAGGTGCCATTTTCCCACACAGGCTGTAGTGTAACCCTCGGCTTTGAGTGCTTCGGCGATTGTTACTTCGCCCTGCGGCAGGCCGGAAGCAGAATCGGGAAACAGTACGCGCCGCCTGTCGCTGCACATGCCGCTGCGAATCGGAAGCCTTCCTGTCAGCAGCGCCGCCCGGCTCGGCGTGCACACCGAGGCTCCAACGTAGAAATTCGTCCATTTCTGACCCTCGGCGGCCATCTGGTCCAGGTTCGGCGTGCGAATTGTCGGATGGCCGTAACAGCCCAGGTCACCATAGCCCAGATCATCACAGAAAATGATAACGAAGTTTGGCTTTTTAAATGAAGATCGGGTGGCAGCCCCAAGCAAAGCTTGGGGATGGATTTGCTCGGCACAACTGCCCAGCATAAAAGTGCCAGCACCCAAACCCAGAGCTTTGATAAATTGTCGGCGATTGATGTTCGTTCTCATAGAAGGACTCCTTCACATATTTTTCTTGATGTTGAAATTGTCACATTCAGTTATAATAGCCGTATAGTAACAATCTTGCAAGCTCGCAGACGAGTGCATCATTTGTAAGGAGTTCTTATTATTAGCAAGGTTAACGTTGTTCCACTGAATACTACTCGACTCATTGATGAAAAGGCAATAGGGCCAAAGGCCATGAGCCTTGTACGCTTAAGTCAATTGGGTCTGACAGTCCCTCCCGGTTTCTGCATCACTGCTACAGCGTTTCCGGAACATCTTGAGCAAAATAAACTTCTTACCCGTTTACAGGCTGCTATGGATGACCTCGCAAAAACCAATCCCGAGTCAAAAGAAGGGCTCCTTTCCACTCTCCGGCAGGCCATCATCAATGCGCCTTTGGCCGAGTCTATCCAGCATGAGATAGAAGAGCAATATCACAAGCTTGGAGCAGACTATGTCGCGGTCCGCTCATCCGGCACCGCCGAAGACTTGCCGGGCCATTCCTTCGCCGGCCAGCACGACACTTATCTTGGCATATCCAATTCGACCGATTGCATCGAAGCCGTAAAGAAGTGCTGGGCTTCGCTTTGGACACTGCGAGCCTACGAGTACCGGCAAAGAAACGGATTCGATCACCTTACAATAAATATGGCTGTAATCGTCCAGTCGCTCATTGTCGCTGATACTTCCGGCGTCATGTTCACTGTTGATCCTGTTAAAGACAGCCGAAGCAGCATTGTAATCGAGGCCTGCTTCGGGCTGGGAGAGGCCCTGGTTTCAGGCAAAGTAACGCCTGACAGATTCGTTGTCAGTAAAAAGAGGCTTAAAGTTCTTTCCAGCACAATTTCAGAGAAAAAAATCGAGCACATCGTTGACCGGAATGGTTTAATAGAAGAGAAAAGAGTACCGGATGAAAGATCGTCCGCCTGCTGCCTGGATAAAAAGCATGCTGTAAAGCTGGCAAAAATCGCACGAAAAATCGAGGCAGAATTCGGCAGTCCGCAGGACATAGAATGGGCGATATGTAAAAATAAAATCTTTCTTCTGCAATCGCGACCGATTACTGCTCTGCCGCCGGAGATGTCCTGGGAAGACCGCCAGATCTGGTGTAGCTATCCGGCAAAGGAAGTCATACCCGATGTGGTGACGCCAATGACTTTATCGGTAATCAATGAGATGTTTGGAGACCTTTTTGATCCGATCTTTCATGTGTTTTGTATGAATCGTCGTGATCATCCTATCTATGGTCTGGTCGCCGGGCGGATTTATTTTAATGCAAACATCTGGGGTACTGTATTCAGAGACCTGCCCGGTACTCCTGATTATGATATGTCATATGCGGGCAGCCATCGCGGCCTCCAGGAGGTCACAAGGAGATTGCAAGCCGCGACAGACGAGGACCTGCCGGATATGAAATTCAAACGATTTAGATTCTACTTGAAAATCCCGTTGATCATAATTGGCGCTCTTAGCAACATGCCTAAAAAAGGCCGGCGTTTTCTTACGATCGTTGAGGCCAAAACTGAAAAATGGTCACGCATAGAGCCGGCAGAAATGACAACCGAAGAAATCACAAAATACTTCCAGGAAATTATGAAGGACATCTCCGACCTGGCAGGCAACATAATGTACTTGTTCAGTATGATCGGGGCACTTCCAGTTCTCGATGTGATCTGCACGAAATGGCTCCCGGATGGCAACATCAAATCCGGAAGTCTCCTTGCCGGTGTAGGGGGTATGATTGACGCTACGGCGGGTCTTGATATCTGGCACCTGGCTGTTATGGCTGATTCAAAAGCAGAAGTTAAAGATCTTACACTATCAAACAACAAATGGAGCGTGATCGAAAGCAAGCTCTCCGAGACGGATTCGGGCAGGGAATTTCTTGCTGAGTGGAACAAGTTTATGCTTCTGCACGGCCATCATTGCCGGGGTGAATTAGAGCTCTACAACAAACGCTGGAGCGAGACGCCTGATTACATTCTTAAATTCATCCGCAGCCATATTACTCAAATGGGTAAAATTGACCCGGTTCAAAACTTCAACAAGTCGGCTCAGCAGCGCCGAGAGCTTGAAAAACAATGCCGTAAACAACTTAAAAATCCGGTAAAGAGAATAATCTTCAATCTTGTCCTTAAACGCGCCCAGCATGGTTCGGTCTTTCGCGAGAACGTTAAGAGCGAAGTCATAAAGCTGTTGACAGCGATGCGAAAACTACTCGTTGAGCTTGGCAAAAGACTCAAAGAAAAAGGTTCGCTCAAAAACCAGGACGATATCTTCTTTTTAAGGCATGGAGAAATCGTTCCAATAATAGAAGGAAACACCGATCCTGATATCCGGCAGATAATTACCGACAGGCGGGCCGAATATGATAAGAACAGTTCGGTAACTCCACCTGAAACTGTCTTTGGAAAATTCGATCCGGATAATTACATCCCGGATGCCATAGATGAGCACACGCAGGAGCTCAAAGGTTTCGGTGTTAGCCCCGGCACAGCAACAGGCAAAGCACGAGTTATACTCAGGGCCGATACGGACGAGCAGCTTTTAGCAGGTGAGATTCTGGTTGCGCCGTTCACAGATCCGGGCTGGACGCCTTATTTCGTTCCGGCTTCTGCTATAGTTATGAATGAGGGCGGCGTTATTTCGCACGGGAGTATAGTTGCCCGCGAGTATGGAATCCCCGCTGTAGTTAATGTCGGAAGCGCAACCAAAATCATTAAGACCGGCCAGATGATACAAGTTGACGGCAATCTCGGTTCGGTCAGGATACTTGGATGACAAACTGTTGTCGACCTACCTGAGCAGCAATTGATGAAAAAACGCCCCGACGAGCCAGACGGCAAAACTTGCACAAAGCACTATCCAGAGCGGTAGTTGTTTGTGAAAACATATAAACGCCACGAGGAAAAATAATATGCTCGGCACAATCCCCCACAATGCCCCTTTTGCATAATCGGTCATAAGAGCAAAGTTGCCGGGATTGTCGAGATACAGCCAGATGAGAACAATCAGCCCTGTCAAAGGCATGACAGCAATAAGTCCCGCCAGAGTCGGCACCTTGCGGGCGACCGCCGCGCAGATGCTGATAATGCATACACTAATCAATAGTTTAATTACGAATTTCATTTTGAACTGCAGTCTTTTCTCTAAGCGCTTACTTGAAAAATCGGATGGTAATCGGATAGCGATAATGCCAGCCCCGGTTGGCTTTGACCGCCGCAATCAGTACAAAAATTACGTCGATAAGGGCAAAGATACACCATACGACCGGCAACAAAAAAGCCCCGATTATACTGGCTATGCAGATAACGGTACCAATCGTGACATAAAGGAGCATGGATAGCTGGAAGTTCACGGCCCGTCTTCCCTGCTCGGCAACGAACGGATATTCTTCCGCTTTCAACTGCCATATAACCAGAGGCGCCACCGCACAGCCGATGACCGGCAGCAGCGGCGAGAGCCCGGCGAACCCCGCCAAATGACAGAACATCGCCCACTTGCGTTCCACCTTGTCAACTTCTCCGGTCACCCAGCTCGTCGCTGATCCGTTAGGTTGTTCTATCGGCTCGACATCTGAACCGTTCGAGCGCTCGTCTGCTTCTGTCATAACCCTGCTCCCTTCAATATGTTTCCGTTAGTATCAACAAGCTGTCCCTGCATAACGACGTATCTTGTCCTAATTCACTTGATGAATCGAATACAAATCGGATAGCGGTAGTGTTCGCCATTATTGGCTTTAACCGCCGCTATCAGCAAAAAAACAATATCAACAACACCAATGGCCACCAGCATGATTACACCAATGCAGATAAAGACGAAAGGAATACATATGACCGAGTAAATTAACATTGAAATCTGGAAGTTTACCGCTTCCTTGCCCTGCTCATCAACGAACGGGTGCTCATCCCTCTTTATCTGCCAGACAATCAGAGGCGCAATGATACCCGAAATTACAACAGGCACGACATAGCCTGCGAGTCCCGCCAGATGGCAAAACATCGCCCAAATGCGAGCATCCTTGCTGATTTCTTCATTTGCAAATGTCACAATCCAACTCCCTTAAAACAGTCATCTCCGAATGAAAAATACAATCTTCATTCTAAACAAAAACCGGTTAGTGGAGCAAGAATAAAATTTATCAGAGCGGTTGATTAATCACCGTCTGCGGCCGGACGAATGCCGGCACCGCTGACATCGATTGGTTTTATGCCGAGCTTCAGCGCGGGTGAATTGGCTGAGAATCTGACCCGCCCCTTTTCAAACTCAGTAATGTGGGGATTGGCCGCCAGATTTTCATGATCGGCCTCGAACGAATAATCGCCCACCCGGCTGTAATCCTTGAGCCTGTGGAACTGAATTTTTCCTTCGGTGCTGAACAGCAGGTTGTTCCGCAGCGTCGTAATAGCATCCGGATTCTCCAGCATAATTTGGCCTTTGGACTGGATAACGTTATGCTCGAAGGTATAGTTTGATGATCTTGGAAACGTAATCCTGGTGCCGGTATCGCTGATGAAAACGTTATTACGTATAGTATTGCTTCTGGCCATGTGATTGTGGGAGGGCCGAACGATACCAACCGAAAGGTTGCCCTCGACAAGGCAGTTCTCAGACCGCTCGTCGAGATAATAGGCCGAGGCCCCGTATCCGCCGGTGTCGATAATGTCACGAATAAAATTGCCCCGCAGCACAAGGTCCTTGCCGGCAAAGCAATATATGCCGCCCCCATCGTGCAGCTCCAGCATCGCCCGGTAGATAAGATTATGCTCGATCCGGTTTCGCTCGCCGCCGCAGTTAATCGCGGTATACGGACAATCGTGGATTTCATTGTGGCTTATAAGACAATCTCTGCCGCCGCCCTGCAGGGCAATAGCGCTGGGATAAGTCAATCCCACATCGTGGATGTGGTTGTCAGTCACGACGGCTTCGGCCCCGCGGCATCTGATGCCGCAGGCGCCGGCGTTGTGGACATGACATCGCTCAACTCGCAGGCCGTCGCCGGACGCTTTAACTCCCTGCCCGCCGACGTTGACGATTTCCAACCCGATCAAGCTACAGTTTCCCGCAAAAGCCACGGAAACCGCTCCAGCAAATTTCCCTGCTCCGAAGCCGCCGGCTTCGAGCGGCGTGGTAGTCACCGACAGCGTTAGATTGCGAATGGTAATGTCCCTTGCCGGATTTTCCCGTGTGCCCCGGATGCGAATAATCGACTCGATGGTCGGAGCGAAAACTTCTGCCTGAGACATATCCTCGCCGGGCAGAGGCCAATAGACCAGCTTTCCTGCGGTTCGGTCGAGATACCACTGTCCCGGTTCCGTTATTCCCTCTCGAATGTTCCAGATGACGAACTTTTTAACGCCGAACGCTCCCGGCGGATGGCCCGATGGACTGGCGAAGCTCAGGATTCGATTCTCAGCATCTATGGCCTTCAGCCCCACCATCGACTCGTCCCACATATGATAGACGGTGACTTCGGCATTATTGACTTCCAGCCACGGGCCGATATCTTCGGGGCGGTATTTCAGCGTCGTCAACTCCTCGCTCGTCGGCTTGCGTTTCCAGCCGCCGCCTGTGGTGCTCATCCAGGGAACATCGAAGCTGCTGAGATGCTCGAAGAAACCCTCTTCCGGCAGCCGGGCGCGCCGGCAGAAACGCCCGTTGACAACCAGAGCACGAAAATCCCACGCTCTGTCTTTGACGCCGGGCAATACGACCGAATAGAACTTTTCGCCGTCCTTTTTCCAGCCGGTGACTTCCCTTCCGCCGTAGAGAAAAACATCCGCCCCCGGCGCCGATTCTATTGTAAGGCCCGCATCGCCGGCATCAAGTTCCATTGGCTCATCAAGAAAGTACCGGCCGGCCTGAATTATGACCTTCCGAGGTTGACCGTTGTTTACCTTTCGCGCTGCTCTGCAGGCTGCGGCAAGTGATGCTAACGGACCATCAGTTCTATTCGTGTTGGGCTCAGGCAGCCGGCCCGACCAGGAATCGCTGCCGTTTACAGCAACAAAAAAAGTTGCCTCTTTGGCATTTGTCGCCAGAGCAGGCGCAAATAACGAACTGACAACAAGAAATACCAAAGCGGTTAAAAATATGTGCCGGATTTTCATCAGTTCCCCCTTCCGGCGGATTTAAGCATCCAGACGGCCATTTCGTTTTTGCCGCGGTGTGCCCAGGCATAATACGGAACAGCAACCACGTCGATGTCCTCTACTTTTGTACTATCCAGCAGGATTTGCCCCCGGCCTGATATCGTCACAATCCCTCCCAGCAGGTCGCTTTTATATTCGCTCTGCAACTTCGCTTCCGGCGGCAAAATCAGATTTGCCACGCCCTTCGGATTGTCCGCTCCTTCGAAGCAATAGACAACGGGCCCTCGCTCGACGGCGGTTCGCCCAATATTATCTTTGACACTCGGATGGGCCGTCACCCGCCGTATCGGCATCGGCAGACTCAATTCGATTGTGTCGCCTTTCTCCCATGTCCGTTGAATTCCGGCATACCCCTTCACTATATTCAAAGTAACCGGGTTGTCGTTGACCTTGAGCGTCACTTTCTCCTTGTTCGTATCCAGATAGTTATACAAGTCGCTCGGCACAGGTTTGTTTTGCGCCCAGCCGGGAATGCGAACGCAAACCGTGAACTGCCCCGAACGTTCCGGCTCAACAGCAATTTTCACGTCACCATCCCAGGGATAATTTGTCTGCTGCCGCAGGCGAACTGTATTACCCGGCAGCTTGATATCAGCGCTTCCGGCAATAAAAAGATTCACATATACATTATCAGCCTGCCGGGCATAGGCATAGCCCGGAAGCGACGGCATAAAACGCACGATATTCGTCGGGCAGCAGGCGCAGCCGAACCACGGGCTTCGCTGATACTTGCCGTCACTCGCCAGAGGATTCGGGTAGAAAAACTTGTTGCCGCTCAGCGAAATGCCCGAGAGAAAACCGTTATAAATCACCCGCTCCAGAACGTCGATATATTTTGCATCGCCGTGCAGCAACGACATGCGATGGTTCCACATGGAGTTCGCTATGGCGGCACAGGTTTCGCAATACGCCGTCGCGTTCGGCAGCTCATAGTCTTCGCCGAAGGATTCGCCGCCGCCCCGGGCCCCGATTCCGCCGATGATATAAAGCTTCTTCGAAACGACATCCTGCCATATCCGGTCGAGTGCCGCCATGTAACCGGCATCGGAAGTTAATGCGGCAACGTCCGCCATGCCGGAATACAAATAGCCCGCCCTCACGGCATGACCGACCGCCGCATCCTGCTCGACGACCGGCTTGTGGTCCTGGCAGTATTCGCCGTAAAGCTCGCGTCCGTGCGCCCGGCCTCTCTCATCGAGAAAGAATTTCGCGAGCTCAAGATACCGCTTCTCGCCGGTGATACCATACAATTTCACGAGGCCTATCTCGATTTCCTCGTGTCCGGGAACATCGTGTTTCTTGCCGGGGCCGAAAACCGAGTCGATCTTATCGGCCAGCCTTATCGCCACATCGAGAATCTTTCTTTTGCCGGTGGTCTGGTAGTAGGCGACGGCGGCCTCGAAGAAATGGCCGGTACAGTACAGCTCATGCTTATTTTGAACGTCGGTCCAGCGTTTTTCCGGCTGGTGCTCCGGCAGCGAATAAAAAGTGTAAAGATAGCCGTCCTCCCACTGGGCCGCGGCGATTTTCTCGACTACGCCGTCGACGTATTTTTCAAGCTCCGGATCGGGATGGATTTTCAGCGAATAAGCCGCTCCTTCTATTACCTTGTAAAGGTCGGAATCGTTGAAGTAGATACCTTCGAATTCCCCCTCCATCAGGCCGCCCGCCTTTGCGAAGTTGTCGATTCGCCCGGTTTGCTCGCACTTTTCAAAATCATACGGCACGGTCACCTTGCGGTTGGTCTCCATCCGGGGCGCCCAGAATTCATCGGCCACCGTCACGTCCGTAAACGGCACGGCAGTCATCTTGCCCGGCTCCTGCACCTGGCAGCCCGTCAGAACTGCAAACACTGCTATCATTGAAACTGTATAAATGCCGCATTTTAAGAATCGAATCCTTTTCATTTTTTATGCTCCTTTTCTGTTCTCCCGGCAGAACCTGCCCATCAGTTCCATCGCCTTATTCATCCGCTCCACCGAGCCATCCATCTTCGCATAAGCATCAACTAATTCCAGCAATCCCGGGTCCGGCTCGACCGAACCATAATGGTGCCCAACATTGACAATCGCCGCATCGAGTCCGTACTCCATCGCTTTAGCCACATAAGCCCTGCAAACGCCGATTTTTCGCCCCGGCAGGTCGCGGACGCTGTTGCTGACGCCAAGCGAGCAATGAACGCCCTCCATCTCGGGATCGCTTTTAATTTTCCTTATCGTCTCGAACGCCCTGTACGTATAGCCCGGCACGTTCGGTTCCATCGGCATATCTATCGCCAGCGGAAAAACGGTCGAATCGAAGAAAATCTCGCCGGGCTTGAAACCATACTCGCCGACGGCCTTTTCGAAAATCTGTTTCGCAAGGCAATAAAGCTCATCGACCGAATGCGAGCCGCCAGGCCCGGCCGATGCCTCCTCACTGACGAGAAGACCGATGAAAGCAAAGTCAAAATCCTTCTTTAAAGGCAGGATTTGCCCGGTCGTATAGACCTTCACCGAGTTGATAAGCGGCTGAAGTACGGGCGGTTCGCGAACCGCCCCTACGGTGTCATACCACTGCTTGAGGCCGGCTATCAATACGTTATTATCGCTGCTGTCGATACAAACCGGCACGCCCCGGCCCCATTTTTGAACAAGCTTGACGTATTCGGTCATCATATCGACACTGATCTGCGGATCGTCCTGGCCGAAGTCATCGAGATTAACAGCAATATAATCCGCTCCATCTTCCGCCTGAGATTCAATCAAACCTTTGATATAATCCAGCGGCTCGCTGCTTTCAGAATATGCATCGGGGCCGAGCTTGGCCAACTGCCGCATGACCGCCCCGGTTTTCGGAATCGAAGCATGCACTGACTCACCGATACTGATCAACGATTTTTTCATGGAAGCCAAAATAGCAAATTTATCAACCGGCTGCTATCTTAATTTATGGCCGGTTAGTGCAAATATTTGCCGTCTAACCGCTCTCTCGCACATTTCCTTGTTTTGAATGGGTTTATAAGAATCACCCTATAAGCAGTCTTTCTTGTGGATAACCTGTTGAAAACTTAGGCGATATTATCTGAGCCTACTTTGAGCAGCAAGGATTATGTCGTAAAATAGAAATGACCTTTCGTGCCACAACAGCTTAGGCCTGTTCAGAAAAGTCGTTCATTTTACCGTAAAGTATTTTTAATAAAGACTTTATGTTTGAGCACAAAGTCGCTCTCAAAAATCATCTTTATTTAAGTCCTTGTTAGCAAATAATATGCCCGAATTTCCCGATTTCTGGAACCGACTGGAGAAAAATTACGCCGGTGGTGGATAATTAGTAGAAAAACACTCGGATTGCCTTAGTAAAAGCCTACTCGTGAAATGGCTGTTTGCCCCTAAAAGCAGCAAAATCTTGCCTCAAAGGCCGATTCAATCCCCTATAAAGTCAAATATATCGTACAGCAAAAGCTCGCTGTTGGAACTTTCGATCCCCTACCGGAAAAGTGAAATCGTACATAAATGTTTCCCTATAAGAGATCGAAATGACCTCGACGAGAGCCAGAAGAAATAAGGTGGCCCCCATATTTCCACTGAGGTTTCTTTATTATCCTTGGAAAATCAGGCGTTAAAGCATAGATTAGTATAAGAAGAGCGACTGAGCGCGACATCTTAGGCTTGTGGTTCTCAATAATCATTATTGGGCAAAAAAAAGAAGACTCAGAAAATGAACCGGTCAACTTTAATTTTAACATTGTGGGTTGACCAAGGAGTAATGTAATGGCAGACACAGTAGAAGCATGCCGAGAAATCTATGTCAAGAAGAAAAGCGTGTTTGTGCCTTTTGGCTACAGAAAATGGACGATTATATTGGGTGGCGAGAGTCTGCACATCCGGAACCACAAGAACAAGGACGTTTTGTCTGTGGATGCACAGGATGCGAAGTCGAAGATTTGGTTTCAGAGCATTTGGTCGCATTATAACACTGTTTTCAAAGGGCGTTCTAAGACGGTTCGATTACTACTCAACAATAAAGATTCAGATACCCTTAGGACATGGATAAGTGAGCAAGTCGCAACACAGGGAGAAGAGGCCAAAGGGGCAGAAACTGTCGAACTAGAAGAACTGCGTCATTGTACGGAGCCGAGTGGTGAGTTAGAAGAGTTAGGCAGGGAGGAAATGCAGGTGATTGTAGAGGCAGAAGCCTCGACTGACATCGAGAAGCTTTCGGCTCTGGCGCGTGAGGGGCCTTACGCGATGCGTCGGCCAGCACTGCATGCCTTAGGTCGAATTGCTATGGTAATAGGCACACCTCGTTCAAGTCACGCAAGAAAGGAACTAACGAGGCTGATTGCTTCTCAGATCGATACAATGTTATCTGCTGTGGCGCGTGAAGGGCCTCACGCAATGCGTCGACCAGCGCTCCGCCAAGACGTCGCGCTTATCCTTTGTACTCTCAAGAAGAAGGGGCCAAATGATCAGTGGCTTCAACGTGAGATCTACACCGGTGAGCATATAGATCCCAAGACGTGGTTGCGCTACCCTGATAGCAAACCGCGCATACGGGCAGGTCGACGTCTATCTATGAGTGAGGCTATCGAGGCAGTTCACGCATTCTGGCGAATTCCGAGCGAGCTTCCAGCAGCGGATGTCCATTATGGCTATACAGGACGGGCTGAAGAAAAACACGCGCAAATCAGAAGCAATCGACTTGAGATCTTCTGCAAAGGTAGAAAGGAGAACACCAACGTTGATGGTTCCGGAGAACCATGTGAGTGGTGTTTGTCTGTGACTCGGCTTGCCCAGAATGACTTCCTTGTGCTTGTTGAACACGCTCGATATCGAGGGTAGCGGTAGGGAAGGAAATCTTAGGACGCCATAAAAAGTAAATGGCAAGACCAGCTTCCTATGTCCTAATCTCATCGAAAAAAGCACCGACATCTGAGGCTTTTCCATTAACTAACATGGATTTTATTGAGGATGGCGTTTGCCTAATTTCTGCCGAAGGATATTGCCTAAGACTAAAAAGCTCTTTTACCACGAAGCCCACGCCTGTCCTGAATCTACTGAATGGGAAGGAACACAAAGTTTAACAAAATTGATTCATTCTCAGCGTTGTTTGTGTCCTCTACGACAGAACAAAGAACGCCGTGTAATGGAGATTTTTTAAAAATATGTCCGCTTTTTCGCAATCCAGCTCGTAGAATGGATAACTGATTAGTATTTAGTGTATAGTATTTGGTATATAGTGAATGAAACTGAAAAAACTTGGCTATTTATTATCGATATTGAATATTACATATATCTTCGTGGATGTTCGTGGTTATTCGTGGTTAAAGCTATTTGAAAAAACAAAGCCAATTAGCCGGCCTTCGGCCGGAAATCCGAAGCTCGAATATCGAAATTCGAAAGGTAGTTGAAAGGGTAAGTTGAAAAAACAAAGCCAATCATATCGTTCTGTGTTCTGCGTTCAGAGTACTGCGACAAGGATAAGGAAATGGGATTTGAAAAAACAAACCCAATTCGCCAGAGGGGCAAATTGGTATAAAGTCTTATATGGAAAGAGATTATGGAAATAAATCCCGTTGTGGAAGCCGAAAAAACAAAGCCAAACAAAGCCAATTTCATGGCCGTTTGGAATTTGTCTGGGACACTAACCTGATTTGTATTCAATGGCGACCAGAGTTCGCGGCGTTATTTTAGTGAACGTCAGCTTTGAACCGCTGAGGGAAAAATCGACATTCCCGTCGCCCGGCAAAACCTGCGTCTTGCTTGCTTTGACCGGCCTAGAGAATTCAAGAATTGCGTCGATGGACTCATCACTGAAATTCTCAATGATCAGGCAATCGTCGCCGATCAGATATAAAGCAACCTTGTTAGGGGCATCGAATTTCATGCCGAATGAAGCAAGCATTTTGTCCCTGATGGGCTTGAGCTGCTGTCGGGTCAGCTTAAGAAGGCTGCGCGGATTTCCGCTGACTTTCAGGATGGTTAAGTTCTTGCTGTCAAGGTCGACGCCGGTTAGACGCTTGGTAAGTCCGTCCGTTATCAGTACGGGCTTGTCGGCAGCTAACATCTTTTTGAGTTTTCCGGTGAATTCCGGGTCCTTGAGAGCGTGCACTGGGAAAAATGCTGCTTCAGCATCGGCGTCAATCTCCGCTGTGGGCACAAGCGGCAATCCGAGCATGCCGACGAAATCGAAGACGTACTGCTCATCGAAAGCGTCGCTGTTGGGCGGCTTGGGCGCGGCAATACCTTTTATAGGTTTGCCCCGCACGAGTTCGGCAAGCTTGAATAAGCCGGGTATTTCGGCACGTAATTTTTCGACGTTCCTCGGGCCGGTGCCTCTTAGAAGTGCGCCGTAGCAGAACAGCAGCATCTCTTTTGCATCGGCAAGAACAGTTTGTCGCGCTTGTTCGAGGTAAGTGTTTTCCGTAGTGCCGAACGGGTCGAACCAGCCGCCGCCGGTTTTGTAGCCGCCGATTTCGCCGAGCCAGCGCATGATGTAGTAGCCTTCGTACTGGACTTTTCCGCCCCAGCGCTGATTGTCGTAATCGCGGGTTTCGGTGCCGACCCAGATTCTGTCGTAGTCGGCCGTTTGGCGCAAAACTTCGTAGCCTCGGTTGTGAAATTCTTCGTACCACTGGGGATACTTGATGATTATCCTGGCGTTCGGATTGACTTTTCGCGCCGGGGCCAGAATCCTGTCCCTGCTGACCCGCACCATCAGCTCACAGCGGTAATCGGCCCAGGATTCCTCGCCGCGCGCCCGCTGACATTCGTCGCATTTGCAATCGGTGAAAAGAAAATCGTCGATCATAATCTCGTCGAAGAGCGATGCGGTGTACTCGAATATCTTCTGAAGCTGGTCCTGGGTTTCTTTGCTGGTGTAACAGGATATCCCGTTCCAGCCCTTCGAGCTCTTGCCGATTCTGGTGGTGGTCACGCAGCCCGAGACCTCGAATCCTTCGGCCTGGAATTTTGCTTTGGCGTTTTCGAGCGTCTTTCGCTCGGCGGTGTAGTTGTCTCTGTAAGTCTCAATAAAGACGAGCGTGACGCCGGCCTTTTTGCACCAGTCAATCGCGTCAGCTATGCCCTGCTCGCTGGACAAATGGTCCCGTACATTCTGAGCTGCGAAAAGCGTGGAAATCCTTAAAAGCTCTTTATTTTGATTTGCCAAATCCCAAAGATTCTGAGCGTTAGAACATGAAGCTATTAATAGAACAAACAATACTATTACGAAAAGACAATGTAGCGAATGTTTTGATTTCATCATTGTTTCTCTCCTGTAATTGTTGTGCGTTTTGCTTCAACCTTTTTGACGGCAAGCTCCATCTTATCTCCGAGAACCGCGATTCGAAGATCCGCATCGTTGCAGCGATTCATAAAGCGACACTGCGGAAGAGTGAACTCTGCCGTCTTCCATTGCCCTGTGTTCTCGATGGTGACATTTCCGACTTTACGAAAAGCACCTTCCAACGGACCTTTCGCCGGGTTGGTATTGTCATACTCCACGCAGAAGGCCGAACATCCCTGATCCCGGTAGGTGACAGTGACGGCAACGGTTTGGTCGAACAAGCCGTAGGCAAAGGCTCCGTCCACATCAAAGTAAAGGTAACGGCTCGAATGAGGACTTCTCGCCGATACGACAGCCTCGCCGTCGGGTATTGTGGTTTTCTTCCAGACGCCGTCGCCGCCGCTCGGACGAATATCAAGTCCCTCCGCCTTGCGCGGCGTCCATTTTACGGTTTCGGCATCGGCATAACCCGAGGCAATTTTGAGAACCGTCTTGGCGCGCCACATATCGGCGAAAAGACGTGTCAGCACGATATAGCTTCGCCCATACTCGCGCGAGTGGGCGACGTCGGTGCCTTCGTGCCATTCGTTCCAGGTTTCCACGTGCACGATCCACGGGCGGTTCTCGGCTCGCAGCGCCAGCAGTTGCAGCCAGCGGTCGATATAGGTTTTCCCATCCCGACGCTCGACAATCAAAGGTTGTCTGCCGGGCACAGCGGTATGATCATATCCGGGCCCAAGAGCGGCGGTTTGCCTGAAAATCAACGGCCCGCTGACCGCGCCGCCCCAGGAATATATCGCATCGGCCTTGCCCGTCCAGCCTGCCGATTTAACAAGAAACGGCTCGACACCAAAGTCCGACCTGAATCTACGCTCGACATAGTCGAACTGTGTCGGGTTCTGCGCTTTGGCGAAGGCCGAGGCGTAAAAGAAGATAATCGGTCTACCATCCACTCGGGCCCACTTGACCGGCGGGATGAAACTATAAAAGTCACGAATCGCCGTGTAGAACCATTCTTTGCCGAAGTCCGTCGTCAAATCGACATGATAGCTCGAACCGTCCTTGTTGAAACCGTTCCACAGCAAGATAGAAGTATCGTAGAAAAGACCGATGGCCGGCGGCTTTTGTCCTTCGGCCTGAAGTTTGCTGTGGGCCTCGACAAGAGGAGGCAGGCCGGCAAAGCTCCATCCATCGTATTTTCCCGGCACGCCCCAATAAACCGGCATGAGAAAATCAATGCCGGCGTCGGTCATATCGACGAGCTGCTGCTTGTGCCAACTCGCCCGTTTATAGCTGATTGTTTCCATATTAGCCGGATGGGTTGTCAGAGCATCCGTTCCATCACCATCAATTATGTGGCTTTTGCTGTCGATATCGTACCAGTAGAAATAGGTCGTTCCGACAATGGGCTGACCCTGCTTGAACGAATCGGCGTTCTTATGATCCGCCTGCTGCAATGGAAAAAACTTGCCGGGCGGTTTTTCAGGCAGTACATCTTCCGCTGCGGTCATCGCGCAGAACAGACACAAAAACAGCGTCAATCTATAATTGCTCCTGACGTGTATCACAACTACTCCTTTTTGAAAGCCTTTATCTTTTCTTTGAAAATTCGACAGACCGCCGCGGGATCGCTTGCATGCGTTACAGCAGAGCAGACAGCAACGCTCTCGGCGCCGGCGTTTAGCACCTTTTCGACATTGTCCGACGTTATGCCGCCTATAGCGACATGACCAATACCAGTATCGGCGAGAAATTCGGTCGCTCCGGTGACATACTCCAAACCAACGGCGTCCGCCCCGGGCTTTGTAGGTGTAGCAAAAACAGGCCCCAAGCCGACATAAGTAAGGCCTTCGGCGCGGGCAGCGTTTAGCTGATCGAGCGAATGGGTGCTCTTGCCGATAATTAACGGCGCCAACTGCAGCTTGCGGGCCTGCTCAACCGGCAGGTCGTTCTGGCCGAGATGTACGCCGTCAGCGCCGGATGTTACGGCAACGTCAGCCCGGTCGTTAATGATGCTGACAACGCCGGTGTCTTCGCAAATTTTGACGAACTCGACGGCAAGAGCGAAAAGCATGTCATCCTCGATGTCCTTGGCCCGAAGCTGGATGCAGTCGGCCCCGCCAGCAGCACATTTGTAGGTCAGCGAAATGACTTCGGCCGGCAGGTTACTCGTAATTACAATGTACAACCTTACGCTTTTGAATTTAGCAGAGGCATCACTTAAGAGTACGATGTCCTTCTCAAGGGAATAAGCATCAAACCGCAGTTTTTCAATTGCTGCGGATAGAGGTTCATTATCGATCCGGATGACCTCGGCAAGTGCTCGCAGGGCTTCGGTTAGACGTTTGCAGCCAGCGATAAAGCAATCATTGAGACGGACGCGGGTAAGCTGCTTTTCGACTGTTTTGCCGACACCGACGTCACCAAGCGTGTCCCTGCTGGAGATGAGCCGGCCGGCGTCAAGTTTGCCGATAGACGCTGAGAGTTCGTGCCTTAGCTTCTTGGCTCTCTCGGTCAAAGGGCTCGAGTTCAAAACAAATCTGCAGAATTCTTCTACTACGCGGCATGCCTCGCGAGCCCGATTGAAATTGGCATCTATAATTCTATTAGCTGCACGTTCCATAATGGTTCTGATTATATGAGCGAAGAACAGCCTTGGACAGCTAAAATCATGCAAACAAAAAAGGCTGAAGCCAAAAAAACTCCAGCCTTTGTGAGACAGCTTATCATTTAGAATATGAACTGCAAACTTATAAAAAATCTACTGTCTCACCAAAACCAAGACATATTTAGAAGAAAAGGACTATAAGTTCACTATCAATTATATGCGCTTCCACAATTTATGCAAGAATTTTCTTGAAAATTCTCTAACTTTTTTCGTTCTATTCGGTGGCCACAGGAGCAACACAATAGACATAAATCAGTGGTTCATCGCCGGTATTGCTTACATCATGGGCCGTTTGCGGGGCAATGTAGGAAACCTTGCCCTTTCCGACCTCGTAGCGGTCATTTTCGCCGATTAACAGCTCACCGCTGCCGGAGAGGAAAACCAGCAGTTCTTCGCGATCCTTGGTGCTGTGCTGGCCGCAGGACTTGCCGGGCGCTAAATAAACCTTGCCTGAGCGCATTCCACAAGTCTGCGGCTCACCGGCCAGGAGCCTCTGGTTTTCGGTATTATCGTTCAAATCGATTATCTGAACTTTTTCTGATGATGCCATATTATCTCCTAAAATAGTCATTTCCTTGTCAAATGAGCCTTTTTAAAGAATTTTTATTTTTCTGTCAATTACTTCCTTGACACGGTAACACGAATTTAATATTTTTATGCGCAATGACAATGTTTCGAGTTCCGAACATGAAGCTTTCAATAATCTTTAATTTTATTTGGAGGTATAAGTCATGAGGAGGTTTATTGTTTTAGCGGCCATTATGAGTTTTGTGCTTCTCACTGCAGCACAAGCCGCTCCTACGGTAGCCGGCGTAACCCACTCGGAGTTTCAGGCATTAAATGCTTCCGGCGAACAGACATACAATGCTACCGAGAAGGTCATTCTCGAAGGGATTCTGCTGCACAATCCTGCGGATATGCTGGACCCGACGCCGGACGACACGGTCACACAGCTATTCAATATAAGCGGACAATGGCAAATATTTTTCCAGGGCGAGGGAGACGACCATGCCGGCACGGCAGTGTGGATGGGACAGCTTTACAACAATCTGCCCTGGGTCGCGCTTGATGGCGGCTACACCAACGAGGAATTTGCTGCCGAGCTTAGCCGCTTGAATGCAGGACAGTTCAGCCCCGGAGACAGAATTCGTGTGACGGGTTATTATCTGTCATACAACGGCAAATTGAATGTGAACGAGCAGCACAACAAGAATCCGGACCACAATTTCACCATCGAACTCGTGCAGCGAGGCGTCGGGTTGCCACGACCGGAAGTTGTTACGATTGATGATTTAAAGGACGACAATGACAACTTCATTTTCGATCCTACCAGACAGACCGGCTGCGAGTATTATCAGGCCCGGCTGATAAAGATAAAGGATGTTTATTTCGCAGATGCAAATGACTGGGTTCCACACGGCGAGGTAGTAATCACCGACGGCGTCAAGACGCTTTCTGTTAAGCTGGGACGTGGTAACGGCATTTACGCCGGCTCGAACAATCTGGCCGAGACGTTCGACATTATTGGGATTCTGGACCAGGAAAGCCCGAATTTAACCGACGGCTACAGGCTGTACGTGATGAACTACGATGGAAACGGTTTTGTGCTGGCCAGTCGCGAACACCGCCGGGCGGACAAACCCGGAGACCTTAACCTGGATGGGATCGTAGACCACGATGACATCAACGAGCTGCTGGAAGACTGGCTCAAATAAGATGCGACATAATAAAGGATTACCAATTGTGAAGAATGCTTTTACATTAATAGAGCTGCTGGTGGTAACAGCCATAATCGCTTTGCTTTTGGGGATTTTACTTCCCGTGATAGGGCAGGCGCGCCTTCAGGCAAAAGTGCTTACGGTCAACGCCGAGCTGCGCGAGATCGGCATGGCGCTGGAGGCATACTCGTTCGATAACAATGACAAATATCCACCGACTCGGGTCGATTGTATGCTCGGGGGCCATTTCTATCAGCTTCCCTGTGAACTGGTCGAGAGCAAGTATCTGCCAGCCCCCGGCGAGGACACCTTCATGGCTGCGGGCATAGAAGACAGATTCAATCGAGGATACACGTACAAGTATAGAACAGTAGGTACACTCATTTACAATAGAACTGTGGTCATTCGAAACGGAGCGTCTCTATGGATTCCCGATGGATTCCCTGACGGCGAGCAGGAAGAAGGCCGTGATTATGCTGATCCGAAAGAATCACCGGTAAGCTGGATCCTCTACAGCGAAGGTCCGAGGTTCGATTCGGATCGAATGAGAGAGCTCAATTATCCCGTGCCGACAAACACATGGTACAATCCTCAGACTCGGCAAGGCGTAATTGTTCGTATGCGTCTTGCAAACGGCGTACAAACCGGGTCCTTTGAAAAGTAATCGATGAAGAACAAAGCCTTCTCTTACATATTCGTTTTTTCGGTGGCGAGTTGCTTTCTCGCGTCGGGATGCGAGAATAAAGCCGATATCGAGAATCGCGCGGAGATAGCCGTGACTAACTCCTATTTGGGCTGCGTGGTTCTCGATTTGTGTGGCGACGATACGGAGGTTTTATGTTTGGCGCCTCCGGGAATGTGCCCGGGGCACTTCGACATCTCGCCGTTACAGGTCAAGCAGCTTTGTGATTGCAGAATCCTTCTGCTTTTCGACTTTCAAAAACAGGTTGTCCAGACGCTTTCCCGCGTGAAAGAGCGGGGTTTGAAGACGCCCTTAGTGGGAAAGCCGGGAGGATTGTGTGTCCCGGAGACATATCTGGCGATTTGCCGGAAGGTGAGTGAGATACTTTCGACCGAGTTTCCCGAAAGAAAGGCTCAATACGAGCAGAGGCTTCAAGCGATAGAAAGCGACCTGAAGCAACTGCGCCGGGAGCTTTTAGAGATAATGCAAGGGGCCGACATATCCGAAGCTAAGGTTCTGGCATCCAATCGCCAGACTGATTTTGCGAGCTGGCTCGGCCTGGAGACCGTCGCGACATTTGTCGGCAGTGACATTGAGACGGTCACCGGCATCGATCGCTGCATCAAAAAGGCGGAGGGGCAAGCGATACGATTCGTCATAGCGAATAAACAGGAAGGAACGGCGCTGGCAAAGGCGCTGGCCGAACGACTGAAAGCCAGAGCGGTTGTCTTCAGCAATTTCCCGGAGCTTCGTGGGCAGGCGGGCGGCTTCGATACACTCCTTCGAGCGAACGTCGAAGCACTTATTCAGGCAAACACAGAACTTTCACTCGAGGTGGCCAGACAATGACGGGGGGGTATTTAAGCCTTTTGAACGTCGAGGTTCATTGGAACGGCCGGAGTATCCTTAACATCAAGGATATGCAAGTCCGTCAGGGAGAGTTCGTAGGTATCATCGGAACCAACGGTGCGGGCAAGACGACCCTTCTAAAGGTTTGCTCCGGCTTGATAAGACCCAACCGAGGCACGATCAAACTCGACGGGCGCGATTTGATTCACTTAAACGCCTGGCGCAAAGCGAACGTTCGCAAGCACATCGGCTATATCCCACAAGCGGCGGAGTATAACGCTGAGCTGCCTTTCACCCTGCGCGAGCTGGTTGCGATGGGCCGAACGAGCATCAAGCCCTTGCTTCATCCTTTGAACGGAGAAGATTACGACATTGTCGACAGCTGGATCGAGAAACTCGCCCTGTCGGACCGTCGGTCCCAAACATTCAGAAGCCTCTCCGGCGGCGAGCAGCAAAAGGCCCTTATCGCACGGGCCATGGCGCAGGATCCGGAGATCCTCATGCTCGACGAACCCTGTTCGAACCTCGATTTCAACTGGAAATATCAGATTACGGAAATTATCGACCGTTTGCATCGTGAGAGTAACATAACGATCATGATGGTCTCGCACGAAACGAGCCTGTTACCCGAAGGTTGCAAAAGAGTAGTGCTATTGCACGGCGGGGACGTTCTGGCCGACGGTGACATCGAAGATGTCCTCGACGCCGGGATTCTCGAGAAGGCCTATCAGTGCCGGATGGATATCCTGGAGCACGCAGGTCGAAGGTACACAATCAATAAACGCTAAGTATCCGTCATTATGGATTCGTTCTTTTTGCTGGTCATGTTAGCGGGGGCCGTCGCTGGTGCGAGCACCGGGTTGCTGGGGGTCTACGTCGTTGGGATGCGAATGCCTTTTATCGGGATTTGCATCTCTCATTCGGCCATGGCCGGGACAATTTATTCGCTGCTACTCGGTGTGAATCCGATCTGGGGTCCGGTTATCTTCTCAGCCGTCAGTTCGATGAGCCTGGGCGTCGTCCGGCCCGGTAGATCAAGAATCGACGCGAATGTTGCATTGGCAATATTTTTCAATCTGATGCTCGGGCTCACTTTTTTGGGAATCGGATTGACGCAAGGCAGCCGGACCGAGGTGCTCGGATTGCTCTGGGGCAGTTTGCTGTTCGTGAGGAAAAACAGCGTGGTGGTGATTACGATTTCCGGTTTGATTTTCGCCGTCTTCGCCGCCTTGTTTAACAAAGAGCTGAAAGTGCTGTTGTTCAGTCGAACGATCGCCGCGGCGACGGGCGTGCACGAGAGCTTTGTCTACTGTATTTTCCTGGCTCTGTGCGGCTTGATCCTGGCAGTCAATCTGCCCCTCGTCGGTGGATTGATGATCTTCAGCTTGATTACGTGCCCGGCTGCCGCCGCGTATCAAATCTGTACGGGACACAAATCCGTGATTGTCGCGGCGACAGTCTTCGGGATGGCAAGTGCCGTGATTGGCTTTTTGGTCTCGTATTATCTCAATCTGCCCACGGGAGCATGTATCGTTATCATTAGCACGCTCTTTTTTGCTGTTTCAGCCCTTTACAGAACCTATCGAGGCCAAAGCGATTGAAAGTTATTTCGTTATTTGATCGATCCTCCCGAAGACAACTCGGCGGGACGGCGTTAGGAGAAAATGAAGATGGAATTCTCAGAAAAACAACCGGCCATTAAAACAGATACGCACAATCACATTTATAAACAGGGCCGGGAGCCGGAAGACTGGTGGAGCGAGATCAAACGCACACACGGACACGTCGGGCCCTGGAACGTTTTGGGATGGCGAATCGGTAAAGCGGCCCTGCGCGAGTTCGATACGAAATGGGGGGCGCACGAACTTAACATTATGTGCTACGTCCCTCTCAGGACGCCGTACTCGTGCATGGCCGACGGCCTCATCATCGGCACAGGCAATGCAATGGGCTGGCTCGACATTCGCCTGGCGGAAGCGATGTCCCTGGAACTCATCCACGTGTGCGCCCGGCGAAAGGACGGCACCGGACCCATCCTGATCTTCAAGCCTCTCCGGGAGTACCTGCGGCACATAGACGCCCCGAAGCCCGAGGATTTAGAGAAACTTTCACGAGAGTGCAGCAATATACCGGAAAGTGAACTGTTCGAAATCAAACGGGTTACAGCAACAAAATACTAAGTTATCCCGCTTTTGGCGATAACGTTCACTGATGACCCTCGAGGAGGCAGCTTTGGCAACCGAACGGCGAACCGCTTCCAACTTTGATTTAACCTGCCGACCCTGCGCCTGGGGACACTGATAACTGATGAGCAAGCCTCATCTAATGTTTTGCCATCCGGCGAAATCACGGCAACACCAACCCGAACCTGGATTGGTGCTCCTACAGTATCATACCGTCTGACAGCACCCGTGATAACAAGACCGTTATCCTCCTCACAAGCTTTACACCAGGCGATTTCGACCTTGCCAGTTGCCTGCTTCTGAAGAGTCAAACGGCCGCTTTTCACCAGATTTTCTCGATTGGTTGCGCATCCTACAAATAAAATTGTCGAGAGTACCAGGAGTAGTACAAAAGTACAATGTCGGACTTTCCTACATTTCGGAGATTTCAATAAGTGTAGTTTCGTTTGCAACTCCCGTTAAATTTCATTACCTTCCTCATACTTAATTTAACATAACATTTTTGCTAAGAAATGTTAATGTATTTGGCACAATTATATAAGTTGCTCGTCAAGTCATCTGATTTCTCCCGGGAACAAGCCTATCTTCATTTGGCAATTTCACCTCAGATGATCTCGTAAACCTGGCCAGCAGAGAGCTAATGACCAACACCGCACCCAGAAATAGTGCGATGGCCGGCCCGATTGAAAAATCAAAGAAATAGGCAAATATTAGACCTCCCAAAGAAGCTACAGTGATCGCTGCCAAGGCAAGAAACATTCGCACACCCCAGCTTTTCGAGAACAATGCCGATATGGTGGCTGGAATAATGAGAAACGAGAACACCGTGACCACACCCGTCACTCGCACCGCCACTGTAATAACCACACCCAGCAGCGCATAAAATACAAAATCCCACCACATGACGTTCCGGCCTTGAGCGATTGCGTTCTCGTGGTTCTCCGATATTCTGGACAATGGTTTTCTGAAAACATAAAGGCAAGAGGCCACAAACGAAAAAACGATCAGACACAATATAATATGCGACCAAGTCACCCACAAGAGCCTGCCCGCAAGCATTTCTTCGGCATGGGCGTGACCCGGTGCAATGCCAATCAGGAACATGGCCCCGGCGGCCGTGATCGCATAAGATATTCCAATAACCGTTTCAATCGAGATTTGGACTACTTTGCTTCGAGCCGCAGCATAAAACGCAGCGATTAGCAAAACGCACCCTAAGGAAAACAAGTACGATATCAATTGGTCCTCTTCTACGCCAAATATCAGATGGGCGGCAATCGAACCTACTGCGGCAACCTGTGCAACGGCAATATCAATGAAAATAACTTCTCTTTTGAGTACATGGATGCCAAAGTATCCAAGTATTATCCCCATAATGAGGCACATGAGAAACGGCAAGCCGAGAATATGAATCAATTGCGGCATCATTCATTTCCTTTCATTCGAGTTTGCGCTACACCGGCTAAGTACACATCGCAGAACCATTGCACAGACAAAGAAAAACCCCATGAATAATACAAGAGTCGGTCCATATGGGAGGTTCCAGCAGTACGAAGATCCTAAGCCGAGAATACAAGCCACAAATCCCGTTGACCATCCAATGAGAACAGCCTTTGCCCATTTGGTGGTAAACAATGCCGCCGTTGCCGCAGGAATCATAAGGAACGCATAGGCCAATAGGACTCCGGCGATAGGAACGATCAGGACCGTGATAATGCCCTGAGTCGTAAAGAATAAAAAGTCCCAGAGCCTCTCATTTCCCAGACTTTGTGGATTCTCTGCCAGAGTGATAAACTTGTGCCGGAACGCGTAATGGAACAATAGCAGTGCAATATAGACGACTGCTGTTGTGCCAACCAGGGTCCAATTGACCCACAATAAAGATCCGGCGAGAGTTGCCGTCACATAGGCTTCGGCATCGGGCAGTTTGTCCGTAAGCAGAAGTGAAATCACCAGCGCCATGGCATAGAGAATGCCAATGACCGCTTCCCGTGGTATGGCCCGATTTTTCGGATTGATAAAAGCAAGCAGGAGCGAACCGAAAAGCACGGCTATCATCGCCAGGATGTAGGAACCGACCGATGCATACTTAAAATGGGCCGCTATATTCGCAACCACAGCCGAATCCGAAAAGGCATAATATGCGTAGATGCCGACTCCCAGCAGAGCACCGAAAGCAGCAAGTTGGTCCAGCACTAAATCAGAGAATATAAGAGTTCTCCTGATGATGTGAAGCCCGAGGTAAGTATGCAAAATCAGAACCACCGCGATCAACGCAATCTGTAATGAGAATAGTCTTACTGCCTCTGACATTAATTTCTCCTTTATCTGTCCGGCCGAGCATGAGCTGATTATTAACCACTCGCAAGACCGGTCTTTTCGGCGGCTTTCAACAGGCCATTGATCCAGTAATCAACAAGCTGGACATAAGTTTCTGTTCCAGGAACGCCACCGACAAACAAAGGGACAATTACGGCTTCGGCGCCCGTTCTATCGGCGACCGTTCTGACCTTATGTTCGTCGAAATAGTTCGCGGCAAGGATGATGCGGATATTATCATCGTGCATCATCTTGACCAGACTGGTAACGCTCCTGGCGGAAGGTGGAATTCCCGGTTTTGATTCAATCGTAGCAGCTTCTTCCAGACCGAAGAGTTCCAAGAAATAGCTCCAATTCTTGTGGTAAACGACAACAGGTGTTCCACGGAGAGGAAGCATTTTCCCCATCCAGCCGCCCAGCTTGTTAATCAAGGGTTTTCCTTGAAGCTTGTTTTCCCGCAAAAATTCAATCAAATTGCCCTTTACGGCCATCCTGCAGAGCGTGTCGCCTCCAAGCATTTTGACTAACTCTTCACCAAACAGACACTTATCCAGCTCATCGTGCAGTGCCTTCAAATTTGCTTCATAGTAGGGTTTGCCTTGCGGATCATTCTTGATTAAACCGGTAGCGATATTCCAAGCAACCTGTTTGGTGTTGATTGGACTGGTAGTAATGTGGGGATTCCCAAACACATGAACGTCACCCTCGATTTGTGAAATCACTTTCGGTTTCTCCACCAGATTAATGCCTTGCGAAACTGCGACATAGCCAATCTCACCACTGCGAACATGCTTGTTGCCGGACCTGTTTACCACAGTGGGCAGCCATAGCTCAAGATCCAGTCCGGTTGCTATCAGTACATCCGCTTTCATGACCATGTGAACAAAAGACGGTTTGGGTCTTATATGGTGAGGGTCCTGGACGCTATGAACAATGGATTGGGCATCAATCCGTTCACCGCCAATCGCTTTGGCCAGCACAGCGTAGTCCGACAATGTTGTCACAACTTGTAAGCGTCCCCTCCTCTGGGTACGCAATTGCGTCCGCTCCCGGGCGGCATCTGCATTATGTAAACACAATGCTGACGATAGAACCACTGCCCCCACTAAGAAGAAAAATGTTCTTCTAATCATAGTTATTACCTCCTTTTTCGTTTTAATAACGTTCGTGCTTATGTGGACCGGCCGCAAAGATCGCTTGAAACCAGACCACATGTTCGGGCCTTTCCATACCGCGACCATCTGCGTAATCATATTCACAGCGGAACTTGACCCATTCGCTCTGCCACCAGGTTAAATACGGACATATCTGCCACCGATAAGCATCTTTAGCTGTATAGGCCAAAGGCATAAGAGGAGCCCCCGGCGTGGCGGCATAGCCTTTGCTGTCCGGTTCGTAGTAATCATATCGAATTCCAACGTCGACATTTCTAGCCACTTTCGACTGTAAGTAACTGTAGGCGCCCCATGCGTCCAAATCATCTCTGCCGGAATCGTCCGGGGCCAGGATGTCTCGATTCATAACATACACTTCACTTCGCCATTCCACATTGCGGTAGAGCGCCCGGTCCGCAGGTTCCCAGAGAAATGACATGTCTGCGCCAAATACCTGGGTTCCTAACGCATCATGTTCATCTACAAGTGTGGCCCCTTTTATGACGCTCCATTCATCATTCCAGCCGAAAAGACCGCTCAAGCCAAATTCCAGGTATGTATCTCTGGAGAGATCCCGGTAGTTCTTATAATGAAAAAGCAATGAGGGATTGCCCAGTGTGTCTCCGTTGAATAGATGCTCATTTTCAGTATTAGTCACTTGAAGGGCCAATTCCTGATAAGCCCTGCCCCACTGAGGCAATGTCCACTCGAGAGATGCACCAGTCTGATTGAGGCCTTCTTCGCCGAAGATTCGCTGCAGGGCCAATGGGTATTGAACCTGATCCAGAGCATCCTCATGCCATCGATTGACTATACCGAACTGCTGACGAAACCTGCCAACATCCAGGTTTGCGTTTTCGAACATTGAAAAACGGGTGAAATAAGCCTCTTCCAGATCTATACCTTCATCGCTTATATGCGTTGTAGCTTTCAGCCTTGAAAAAGGGTCAAGATAGGACTGGAAATTCAGTTCGACGCCCCGGAGAAAAGCATCAGCTCGCTGTCTGGTCTCGTCCTGGTCTCTGTAGTAAGTGAGAAAGTCCCCCGAGACGCTGATTTCCGGATTAAGTTGTTGCAGACTCAGGCCGCCGAATTTATAGACGGTTTCCTCGGGTGTTTTCTGTTCCTTCTTCTCGCCGGCTGCGCTTTCGGCCAGCGCGCGGAGGCGTGCTATTTCATCCCCGGCTTCGGCCTGCTCAGCAGCGCCCGGTTGTTCACTGAGTTCTTTTATTCTTTCTTTCAGTTCATTGATTTGGTTTTCGTGCTCTCCCTTCATTTCGTGCATCTGCTGCTGTAATTCAATGACCTGTTGTTTCAACTCCGTAAGTTCGGTATCTCTGGTCTCATTGTCCCGGGCAAAACTGATATCAGTCAAACATGTGGCAGCAAAAAGGCAAAGCACACAGATTATCTTTCTGACCTTCATATTCATATCTCCCGACTCTTACAATATATCAGCCACAATACTTTATGGGCATCTGATTTCGGATTGTTATTTTAGCAACGCTATATGATGAATCTGACGTCTCTAAAACTCGGGATTACGGCAGAACAAGTATTAATATTCTAACTGCCGCCCTAAGAAATGATAGTTGATGGGGGTGCTCTGGGGGCAATTGAACAGGCCCACTCATCGCAATGGACAACTTCCGAATGGAGTAAGAATCGTGAAACAAAAAGACGCTCAGCGTTGAACAACGTAGGACCGTAACTCACTCCCATCGAATTATGACCTGCAAAAAACGCACAAGCCGGGCATGAATTGTTAGAGGACATACAATTGGTTGAGTTTGTATGCCGAGCACCAAACACACAGTCTTCAGAGTGGAATAGATCAATTGAAGTGGTAATAGTCAGATATACGGCGAAAATCACAAGCGATGCTGCTTTATGCAACCTCGCACGTTTATTTGATAAGCCAGCCATATTTATCTATTCGCACCAACTATATCATAATTACACGCAAATTGATTAGATTATGGATTCTAACGATCAAAGATACCTCGTCAAGCAAAAAATTGCTCTAAAATTGTCCTGAAATTTCATTTCTGACGCTCCTGCAACTTTAAATCATTTTCTTGACGTGATAGCACAAATTTAGTAATTTTATGCGCTATTGAAAGAAATTTAACCTACTTCTAAGATTGTATTATGGATGCAGAAATTAGCGCTTTGGCATTGACGGCAGCTTTTTTGGGCTTTTTTCACACGATAATCGGGCCAGATCACTATTTGCCGTTTGTTATGATGTCCTGGGCGAGGAAGTGGTCGTGGATCAAGACAACGGTGATAACCGTCCTGTGCGGGCTCGGCCACATCGCAAGCTCGGTCGTGCTGGGACTGATAGGCGTATGGCTGGGACTGGTTCTCAAGAACCTGACGGCCGTGGAGTCGATTCGCGGATCCATCGCGGCGTGGCTGCTGATAGGATTCGGTCTGGTATATTTCGTATGGGGTCTACGCCGGGCGTACAGAAACCGGCCGCATGAGCACAGGCATTTCCACGCTCGCCCTGAGCTTGCCGAACGGGACAAAGATTTACGCCACACGCACGAGCACCGCCATAACCACCAGCACGCTCACGTCCACAATGAAAGAGGCAAAGTAAGTATTGCGCCGTGGGCGCTGTTTGTTGTTTTTGTTTTTGGGCCGTGTGAGGTTTTGATTCCCACCCTTATGTATCCTGCTGCCAAGAGCAGTTGGTTCGGCGTAATTATTGTGGCGAGCGTATTCGGAGCGGCGACAATCGCAACCATGGTCGGCGTGGTCCTTCTCGTCCGCGCCGGCGTCAATTTCATCCGGCTGAGCATCGTGGAGCGGTTCGCCCATGCTATAGCAGGCGCGACGATATGCCTGTGCGGATTGGCAATACAATTCGGGCTTTAATTCGCAATCGGCGACACATACCCTCAGCGTAGCCCGGATAGTTGAGTCGGATTCTAAATATTCGTTTAAATAATTCGCTATTGTTACCACGAAAACAACCTTTTCAGGCGCAAATCAGCATTTTTAAAATAATAAGTGAAATTTATAAAAAATTGACTTGACAAAATAAGCTCTGCATTATAGAGTACTCTGTATAGCAGATAATAATGACAAATTTTCATTAGGAGCTTAATCATGGACGTATCTCAGGAAGAAGCCCGCGAATCTCTATCGAAAGTACGGGATGTGACTGTCCAGACACAAAGAGCCATCACTTCAGCGTATGTGAGCCCCTTACTGATACTATGGGGCGTGCTTTGGATAATCTCATTTACCACGGCACATTTCTATCTGACCTACGCTTATCACATATTCACAGCCATGAGTGTGGTTGGCTGTGTGGGAACCGCTGTTATTTTTTGGCTCATACACTCAAAGGCTCCCGTAAGAGATACTTCTTCGCCAAATATAGGATGGCGTATCGCCTTACTCTGGATTTCGTTGTTTGTCTACGCCATAATTTGGCTTTTCTTATTCGCCCCCTTTAACGGCCGACAATGTAATGCGTTTCTCTGCACAGCAGCTATGTTCGCCTATATTGTAATGGGGCTTTGGTTCACATGCCGCTTTATGATTGTATTGGGACTCGCTGTCACTGCTGCTACATTGGTGGGATATTACTTTATCGAAACTTACTATTGCCTTTGGATGGCAATCATCGGCGGCGGTGCATTCCTTGGTGCCGGTTTGTATATACGTTTGCAATGGAGATAGAAAATGGCACAGCTTGACAATTTAATTCATCAAACAGTTCGGCTGCAAATCATGTCATCTCTGGTTAGCCTCGATCAGAACGAACATGTCAACTTTACCTACCTGCGAAAGCTCCTGAAATTAACCGACGGCAACCTCGGCGCGCACCTGAGTAAGCTCGAACAAGCAGGCTACATAAAAATTGACAAGACTTTTGTCGCCCGCAAGCCGCAGACTTTTATAAGCGCCACGGGAAAAGGCCGGGACGCTTTTGCCGGACATGTTGCAGCACTTAAAGAAATCATTCATAACGGGAAAGGATAAAGCATGATGGACGAGAACAGACTCCAAACTGGCAAAATGGAACGAATAACACGAAGATGGTGGTTCTTTCTATTGTTTATATTGCTGCAGTTTATCACTCCGCCGTACGCATCCAAAGGTTACGAATGGAACCAATGTGGTGATGTAATAATGCATTCGTTGCGCAACGCTGTTGTCTATTCTTATCCCGGGGTATTTCCCGTCTTCAAAATAATCCCTATTGTATTAATCATCTTTATTGTTATTTTCCGAAATAGAGTCAGCCGTTTGTTCAGTATCTATGTCGCTTTTTCCTATATGCTCTTCGCATTTGGTCAAAATATAGCTGTAACTGAAAAATATGGGCTGTCAATCTGCACCGTCAATTTAATAATGTTCCCTTTAGTTGCCGGTTTCTGGATTTGGGAAGCAATCATCCAGCAAAACGATTTCAGTCCGGCAGCAAAACCTATCTGGAGATACTGGGTTGTTCCACTGGCACTACTGACATTTTTGGCTCCCGGAAAACCAGGAGACGATCTGTCCGGCTTAAGCCCGGCTTATATGCTAACAAACGGGGCAGGGGTGGCCTTTTGTATGATGACGCCGGTTTACGTAGGGCTGCTCACTTTATACTGGCCAAAAGTCAACATAGCAACATTAAGAGTTACCAGCCTGGTCGGTCTGATTATCGGCTTATACAACATGGGCACAAACTTTCTTATCAGTCCCGGAACACGATGGTGGAACGGCGTCCTGCATATACCTCTTTTATGTATTTCTTTGTACGGTCTGGTATTATCTCTTAAGAAACAATCACAAATAGCTTGAATTGACCAAATGAAAGAACGATAAGAAGACTAAAGTAACCGTGACAAGAAACCGTTCAACCGATTAACGGTCTCCCTGCCTCCTCCTGCATCGCCCTCGACCTCGTTTTGGGCCGGGGGGAATTTGGCCGAACTCACCAAGTCCAGTCTTCTCAGAAGGAGTGGTTATGATCTCGATGGGACCGCCCTTAATAAGCAGAGCTTTTCCATGAACAATTGCATCGGCAATCTTTTTATGAGCCGATTCGAGAATCCTGCCGAGAGTCTGGCGGGAAACATTCATTTTTTCCGCAGCATCGGCCTGATAAAGCCCCTCCAGGTCCGTCAGGCGAATTGCTTCAAACTCATCGACGGTTAGCGTTACCTCCTCCAGAACCGAAAGAGGAATCCCTCTTGGTTTGTAGTAGTTCGCCTGTGGCAATTGCCCCACGCGTCTGCAATGTCTTGGTCTCGGCATATCAAGCGTCTCTATAATAGCCCTAAGATATAAGATACTTTACTCACCTGTAAACCGCTGCGATTTATTCTACAACATCTACGTCGGCAGGATTCTTCGGGTTCTTTTTGCTGCAATACTCATCCAATAGGGCCCGGAGGGTAATAACAGCCAGCTTAGCACAGTGCTTGTGTTCTTCCGGCAGACCTTCGAAGTATCGGTCAACATCGTCCGGTTCCATCCGAAGTGCTTCTTCGACAGATTTTCCCTGTGCTGTTCTTGTAACGTAACTAGCACATGCCACAGTGGCACCACAGCCATCTGTGGTAAATTTGATATCATGTATTTTCTCATCTCTGACGATTAAAGACATCTCAATCGTATCACCACAGACGCCTTTTATACGAACGTGGCTATCCGGATTTTCTACTTCGCCGAAATTCCTGGGATTAAAAAGCTCATCTTTAAACTTCTGCGAGTAGCCTGCCAATATAGCTTCCTGAAGGCTCTTTACTAATTCATCGATGTCGTCTGCCATATTTCCCAGCCTTACTTTATCCCCTAAAACCGTACCTGTGTACCCACAGAGCAATCAAAACATTGCTCGGGAAAAGCACTTCTAATTCTTTCGACGGCATTGCTACCCGTGCAATGAGCCGGACCTATCTTTTGCAGGTCGTATTCCCGAAAAGCGGTTATTGTCCTCTCAATCCGCTCCGGACCGGCATTGAGAAGATGCATCCCACCCATTACGGCACAAAAATGCTTTCCCCGGTTTATATTCGAAATCCGCTGCAGCGTATTCACGACTCCTGCGTGGGCACATCCAAAGACAACAATCAAGCCTTTCGACGATTCGATAAACAACGCCTGATCATCTAACAACGGATCGGGTTGCCGGCAACCTTCATCGAGAAAAAACGGCCCTCCGGCATCTTCAAAGCGATTGATGCGCGGCACCTGACCGGTGAGACCAATTCCGTCAAATACTTGTGTTGCCGATTCCGTCCAGACAACCTGTCGGCTACAAATAGTTTTTTTTACTGAGTCCGGCATACCGATTGAGCATGGCTTTGGGCCGCTTCTGCTAAACTTCGGCTCTATTGCTGCCGGGTGTAAATAAAGGAGTGCTTTCGGAGCAATGCCAAGCACTGTCGATAAGCCGCCTGTATGGTCGTAATGGCCGTGACTGAGTACGATCGCATCGGCCTGTGCCAGGTCGATATTGAGTGTCTTTGCATTTCGAACCAGCAGATCGCTTTGGCCCGTATCGAAAAGAATATGTCTATTGCCATATTCGATCCAGAATGATAAACCGTGCTCGGCCAATAAGCCCTGGCTGGACGTCGTGTTTTCAATTAAAGTAGTGATGCGAATATCCGGATCCATAAGAAGTAACCCATCTCTCAACTGAATTTGTTGCTCCGAAATTCTTGTCGGATCTTTCAACTCACCACCGCAAGAGAGACAATTCTTTTCTTGCTGAATCAGTGGTCACAGATATTGCTCCCTGTTTCGAGCGTGTTATTTAAATAAGCTGTCACAAGCTCTTCAGGAGGTTGATCGGATGCGCCTACAACAACCTTAATGTTGTTCTGAGCAAAAAGCTGCTGGGCACGTTGCCCCATGCCGCCTGCGATAATCACATCTGCCTTCTGTTCGCCAAGCCACTTCGGCAGCACACCCGGCTCATGGGCTGGCGGCTGTAATTTTGCAACGTTGGCGATCTCCCTGGTCTGCTCACTCACATCAACTATGGCAAACTCCTCACAGTGACCGAAGTGTGCTGAAAGTTTTCCGTCTGTTACTGGAATTGCGATTCTCATTGTACTTTTGTTCTCCTTCTTTTTAACACGATTTTCTTTTTGCGCGGCACTGGAAACTAAGGTGTCGGTTTGAACTGGCTTTTCGATATTGAGCAACGGTTCAAAAGCCAAACGGATGGCCTCGACAGTAAGATTTTTGTAAGGAGTATCCACGAATGGCTTGCCTAAGTCACAGGCATGAGCCAATGCAGAATCCATCGGGACCTTGCCCAGCAAAGACACTTTGAAGTCCCTGGCAATCTCTTCGCCGCCATCGCCTGTAAACACCTCGATTTGCTTATTGCAGTGCGGACAAACAAACCCGCTCATATTCTCAATCACTCCCAGGACCGGCAGGTTCAACTGTCTGCAGAACGTGATGCACTTCTTGACGTCCACGACAGCAAGCTGCTGGGGTGTCGTGACAATGACGGCGCCGTCAACTTTACCGAGGAGCTGAGCAACTGAAAGCGGCTCGTCACCCGTCCCGGGCGGACAGTCAACAACCAAATAGTCCAGATCGCCCCAACATACTTCTGTCACAAATTGCTTTATAACGTTATGCTTCATGGGACCACGCCAGATAAGAGCGTCTGTCTTGTTTCGTAGCAGAAACCCAACACTCATTACTTTAAGGGTGTCACTGTAAGCAACGGGCAGCATCTTGTCACCCACAGCCTGAACATTCATCTGTTCAAGATTCAAGAGTTTCGGGATGCTCGGCCCATGAATGTCAATATCCAGCAGCCCAACATTTTTGCCCTGCATCGAGAGCCATACTGCCAGATTGACGGCAATGCTGCTCTTTCCGACGCCGCCCTTACCGCTCAAAACAAGAAACTTATGTTTGATATTCTCCATTATTTGTCTCCTGCTTTTTCGTTTTCTTCCAATGTTTCCAACACTGACTGCCAAAGCGCCATCAGACTGCCCCTGAGGCTGCCGTTCGAGCATTCGATAATGCTCTTGCCGGCTACCTGGGCCTTTGTCACCGCCGGATCGTAGAGAATGTCACCTATGGTTTTAAGATTCCATTTGTGTGCCGCTTCGCGTATTTCCTCCGTAAGTTCCATGTTTACGTCACATTTATTTACACAAATAACGGTCGGAATCTTGAAGTGCCTTGTTAATTCCACCACCCTGACAAGATCGTGTCGACCGGAGAGGGTTGGCTCAGTAACGACCAAGACCAAATCCACCCCGGTAATCGATGCGATCACCGGACAGCCGATGCCGGGCGAGCCATCTATTATAATCAGGTCACTGTCCTGCTCAGCAGCGATTTGTTTTGCCTCTTTACGTATCAGACTAACCAGCTTGCCGCTGTTCTCCTGGGCAATTCCAAGTCTAGCATGAACCATGGATCCGAATCTTGTCTCGGACACATACCATTGGCCGTTGACGGCATCCTCGAACTCAATCGCATCGACCGGACAGAAACGAACACAAACACCGCATCCTTCACAAGAGATCGGATCGATAGTGTAAGTTTTTCCGACTATGTCGTTCCCAGGACCTTCAAACTGGACGGCATCAAAATTGCAAACCTCCCGGCACTGGCCACAACCGATACATTTTTCTGTAACAACAGCGGCAAGTTTGCCGCCGCTAAAATCATGCGTTTGTTTTATATCGGGATCTAACAGCAAATGTAAATCCGCCGCATCCACATCACAATCGGCCAGCACGGTATTCTTCGCAAGGGCCGCAAACGATGCTACAATACTTGTCTTACCCGTGCCTCCTTTGCCGCTTACGACAACCAGTTCTTTCATTGTGTCCTCTTAAATTACACGCTTCGTAAGCATCGCTCTTGTTTGTCTTGGTAACCGCCGCCTCCACTTGCGACCCTTTAACTACCCGCTTCCATACGGACTTGGCCCCAAATCCTTGAGTGTTTCGGTCATTTCTCTTGCAATCTTCGCAAATTTAGGTCCTTCTGAAGCAGATATCCACTCAAGCCTGAAACGCTCCTGTTCGAGACCAAAATCTTCGAGCAAAAGTCCAATTGCTTCCGCCCTCTGTTCCGCCCTTTTGTTACCGTCCTGGTAGTGACAATCACCGATATGACATCCGCATACGAGAACACCATCAGCACAACCATTGGTGAGGGCGTCCATTACAAAATTTGGATGCACCATACCAGTACACATGGCGCGGATTATATGAACATTGGACGGATATTGTATTCGTGCCGTACCGGCGGAATCAGCAGATGCATAAGAGCACCAGTTACAGCAGAAAGCAACAATCACAGGTTCATATTCAATTCCCATCTTATACTCCCACAACAGCTTTGATCATTTCTTCAAAATATTCAGGTTTAAAATGTCTTATGAAAATACCCTTCTTTGGGCAAGTTGCCATACAAACACCACAGCCTCTGCATACGGCCTCATTCACTTCCACAGTCTTTTTAATGCTGCCGTCGGCTGTCATATACTCAATAAGTGTTATTGCATTGGAAGGACAGGGATCTATGCAGTAGGCACAACCATCACAATATTCGTCAACAACGAACGATATCGCGGGTGACTTCACAAGCTCTTGTTTTGAAATAATACCTGCCGCACGAGATGCTGCTGCTTCGCCGTCAATAATGGCATCGGAAACTTCCATCTCTTTCCTGGCGGAACCGCATCTAAATACCCCTTCGGTATTAAAATCGAGGGGATTTAATATTCCCAACGTTCCAATAAAGAAGTCATTCTCATCCCTTTGAAGCAGCAAGTCCTTTTCAAAGTCACCCTCATCTGAGTCTACGGTTAATTTCGCTTTTGTTGCTACTATGATAGAGCCGATGTCAATGTTCTCTATTCCATCCGGCGTTATTATTTCTGCATTGAAGTTGCCTACGAAACCTCCCGCTCTTCCAACCTTTGATCCTGTATATATTTTTACCTTCTCGTTCGAGGACAATTCTTCGATCATATCCTTTACCAATGGGGCGTCATTTTTCTCCACTTTGTCGAGGCCATTCTTTTCTTCAACGAGATAAACATCAAGATTTGCCTCAGCAAGCTTCAATGCACAGGAAATCCCGCTTGGTTCGCCCCCGATCACAAGACATGCCGACGTTACAGGCACGTGGATTTCATCCAAAGATTCGAGCAATCCGGCACGTTTTACTCCCATTCTCATCAGTGTTTTGGCCTTCTCCGTGGCTTTCTTTTTATCTTTTGAATGGACCCATGTGCATTGATTACGGAGGTTTACAATTTCCATGAGATAACGATTGAGACCGCCCATTTCCACATGAAGGGAGAAAAGATCTTCGTGTGTTTTCGGAGAACAAGCGCCTATTACCAGCCGGTTAAAATCTTTCGTTTTCAGGAGCTCCCTGATCTTTACTCCATCACACCCAAATGGGGTGACTTCGACGTGCTTGACATTGGGCAAAGATTCCGTGTAATCTACGAGCTCTTCCATATCCAGAAGCCCGGCGATATTTTTGCCGCATTGACATATCACGGCAAGAATTGCCGGTTCATCCTGAGGTTTAACAGGTAGTAGATCTTTCTGTGGCGGGGGCGTCATTTCCTTACCTCTTTCGGCGGCGAGAAAAGATGCGGCACCGGAAGCGGCAGAACACGCCTGAATTACAGCATCATCAATTCCTTTTGGTGCCAATGCGCTGCCGCAGACAAAAATACCTTCCCTCGAAGTTCGAATGGGATGAGAATCTCCAGATTTCTTTCCGACAAATCCGGACTCGTCGAGCTCAAGCCCAATCTTTTTTGCAAGCTTTTTTCCACATTCAGCAGGACTAAGCGGTGGGATCAGGACAAACATCTCCGCCGTAATTGTCTCATTATCGAAGGATATCTCAAGATTACCATCTGCCTCCTTAACGGAAGTAATACCGCCTGTTTGAACAAAGTTTATATTGGACTCCTTGGCTTTCTGGTAAAAATCCTCATAACTCTCTCTTTGAGGAGCGTGGTTTTCGTGGAGAACACTAATAACGGAATCCGGATTTCTCTCGATTGTTCCTAAAGACTGGGCAACTGCAGTCATAAAGCCAACAGAAGAATCATGATCAAGAACATACCAGCAAACAGACTTGGGCTGCTGTCCATCGTAGCGCTTCACTACGCCGCTTGTCGGCCCAAGGCCGGAAAGCAACCGCTCATATTCGAGACCGGTCAGTACGTTAGAGAATTTTGAGTAGCCATACTCCTCTAAAAGTCCGGATTTCACTTCCTTCATTCCCGTTGCAAGTATAACTGCTCCTACATTGAACTCCACCGTCTGCGGTTTCTGGTCAAATACTATAGCATCCGGCTTGCAGGCCTCGACACATGGTGGAACTTCTTTATCTCCACACTTTCCTTCGGCGAGATAAGTACATTTCTCAGGATTTATCAAGGCCTTTCTTGGCGGAAACGGCGAATAAAACGAGATCGCTTTGCAAGCGCCCCTGCCGAAGTTAAATTCCATCGGAATACCTCCAACAGGGCAGACACCAAAACAATCCGTACAGGCAGTGCATTTTGCAGGATCGACATATCTCGGTTTTTTGGTGACTTTGACTTTGAAATCCCCCGGCTCTCCTTCGATGCTCTCAACATCGGCAAATGAGACTATCGTCACATTCGGATTGCTGGTAAGCTCCAGCATCTTGGGCAAGATGGTGCACGTAGAGCACTCATTCGAAGGAAACATTTTGTCAATTTGAGCCATTTTACCGCCGATCGTGGGCTTCTCTTCGACAAGTATCACCTTGAATCCCTGATTTACAAGTTCGGAACTTGCACGCATCCCCGCCGGGCCAGCTCCAACTACAAGTACAGATCCTTTCATAATATCTGACCTCCGTCTTCGAGTACTATTTCAGTGACAAGCCTGCGTGTGTAAACCAAGTATGTCCCATTTTCTTCCACACACTCTGCTTCGAAACCATCTTTTTCATACCGGGCCATTTTCTCACGAGCCTCCTGGTCAGTAGAATAATGGCCTTTGTCCCACATAAACTTCTTTCCGCCTATCTTTTTAGCTAAGTCCGGCATTGTTTCACCTCCTTATACATCCAGGATTTTGTACGTTTTATGCTGAACATTTAAATCACTAATAATTCATTCTGCGAACTCGGAAACGTCTCGTTTCATCGAGTTTCGCCTTTGCGCGTTCCAAATAGTCATAGACGCCGAGAAATTGCTGCCTGTAATTGTCCAATACATCCACAATCATCTTCCCGGATGAATATGTCTCGGCAATGCATCGGTCATCCGGCAGTCTAAAAGCAATGTCTATTTTTTGGGCCTGACAGTATTTTTCAACGTCCCGGTTGCCGATGCCATCGCGGTTAATGGCTACGGCAGACGACAGATTCAACTGGCGTACCAATTCTACCGCTAATTTCAAATCATGTAAACCGAACGGAGTCGGTTCAGTAACAAGTAAGACAAAATCTGCATCTTTAACCGCCTCGACGACAGGGCATGATGTTCCCGGCGGAACATCAAGAATGACCAGCCAATCCAGACGTATATGCTTTTTAACTTCTCTTATGAGAGCCGGCGTCCGCACATGGCCTATGTTCAGTTTGCCGCTGACAAAATCGATCTTGCCGGCCGTGTCGCACTCGATAGCTCCAATCTCCAGCGATTTTGCTATTATCGCGCCCTCAGGGCAAATCCGGACACAGCCGCCGCAAGAGTGGCAAAGCTGCTCAAAAACCAGTACGTCCTCTTTGATGCAGAGGATAGCACCGTACTGGCAGATTTCGCCGCACAGACCACAAGCAGTGCACTTTGTTAGATCGACCTGTGGTACATTTACGGTGACCTGCCGCTTGGCGGTTATCTCCGGCCGCAAAAAAATGTGGCCGTTCGGCTCCTCGACATCACAGTCGAGATACTGAACCTTCCGCCCCGACTCACATACCATCTGAGCGAAATTGACGGCAACTGTGGTCTTGCCTGTCCCACCCTTGCCACTGGCAATAGCAACAACAAAGCCATCCGACATTTTAATTGTCCATACCAAAATGAGCCTGGACGTTGGGTCCTTCCGCCGCGGTGAGTTTGCCGCTCTTGAGCAATTCAACTGCTTGGGCGACTGTCCCCGTCACACCAGTATAGAGTTTTACGCCGGTGGCACTCAAGGTACGCTCGGCATTCGGACCGCAGTTGCCCGTTAGAACAGCTTCGGCACCCTCGTCAACAACACGCTTGGCCGAGCCGATACCCGCAGCACCACCGGCGGCATTCTCATTTTCAATGACGACAAATTCCATCGTTTCGGTATCACCAATGAGGAAAAAAGCTGCCCTTCCGAATCGTGGATCAACTTCGGAATTCAGCCCTTCTCCGGTAGATGTAACTGCAATTCTCATAATGTTCCTTTCCTTTTAACAACAGCGATTCATCACTTTGAGGTTTCGGCTTCGAGCTGCTCGATGCGCTTGTTGATTTGCCCAAGTTCATCCTGGAAAAATCCCGCCTGCTTTTTAAGGGCATCAAGCTCCTGTTCAGCCGTAATTGACGGGGCAAACGTTCCGTCTTGAGGCACGAAAGGGTGTACGGAACCGCCCCATGCCGGATATCCCATTCCAGTCCTGGTCCAACCAGGCAGGCCAGTCGTATAGTGCCAGTGTCTCCAACCGCGACCGCCGCCTTGGCCCCGGCTCCGCGGTAAACAAGCCGCCCATGCGGCCTTTGCCCTTGCCGGCAGCGCGTCCCATGCCGTGGCCGCCGCTACGTACCCGCCCGGCCCGCCCTGTGTTCCATCTCCTCTTGGTATGATCTCAACTCCTTTCTGCGAAGCGATTATGATTCGATCCTGATAACACCAGACTGCCGATCTCGCAGCCCAGATGACGGGCCAAAACGTTACACTTCGGTCTAACTAAAAAGAATATATTTTTGTCAACGTCGCTCAGGGTCTCGTAGTTGCCCTGGCCCTTGGCAATAATCAGATCCGACCGATCAAATCGGCGACGAAACGTTTCAGAAGAATCATCCAAAATGGTGCCTGGGGCATCCGAGCCATTGTCGATAACATCAACTATGTCCGTGAGCCCAACGAACTGCGCATCCCCAATGACGGCGTCGTTCAAAATAGGTCCGCCTTTAACGACAAAGGTCATCTTCTCGCAGGGCAACTGCTCGATCAACAGACGGTCGAATACGATTTCTCCGGCGTTGTCACCGAGATAAAGAATATCTTCCGCTTGCGATACGACATCCTTGAACACCTCCAGGCTCTCGGTATCGAGCGGATCTGTCAGCGACTTAGTAATTGTCCTTTTTACCCGGGCTGGATCTACCACGGAGTCCACGCCAAAATCAATAATGTTTCCTGCGATAGCCAGCCGAACCGCAGTCTCTATCGGATCTTTAGAAGCCTCGACTCGCTGTTTCAGCTTGGGGTATAGTTGAAGAGCCAATTTGTTGAAGCGGTTCTTCACGTCCAGATACGGATCGCTGATGCCGGTTATTTCACGAATAAACCGGTGTATTTTTTGGGCCATCGCCGGCGGGCTCTGGCTAAGGTCCATCTCGCTCGCCATCCGCAGAGCCTCTCGGAGGACTTTCTCGTGAAGCCGTTCATCTTCCGTTATCATTCGCACCGTATCAAGCACCTGGCGAACAAAACAAGGAACACAATCAAAGTAAGTTCTCATGGGCAGGATTTCTCCCCGTGGCCGTGTGGAACGGCTTTCACCAGCTTCATTGGCTCGTCTTTTATCCTGAGAAAAATACTCATACTATATATTGTGGGCATATGCTCATAATAGTTCAACAAAAAATTCATTAGAAAAAATTTTTTTCTCCGGAGAATTTAGGCCGTATAAGACGCTTTCACAAAAAGTAGAAAAAGTACGTGCAATTTAGGCATTCCGCCCTTAAAATCAGCAAATTAGTAACCTGACCATTAGATATGGAAATGGAGAGTACTATGGAGAAAGAAATTATCGCAGAAACGGTTTTAGAAACGAATATAGGACTTAGGCAACCATCGCGAGGCAAGGTTCGCGACATTTATGACCTGGGAGACAAGCTGCTCATTGTAGCGTCCGACAGGCTCAGTGCTTTCGACGTCGTGATGACGAACGGCATACCTTATAAAGGAATTGTGCTGACACGGATTTCACGTTTCTGGTTTGATTTTCTCGCCGACAGCATCGAGCATCATCTTATCAGCGACAATGTGTCTACTTACCCGGAACCATTCTGCGACCACGCCAAGCAGTTGGCTGGTCGGAGCATGCTGGTAAAGAAGGTCGAAGTTCTGCCGGTCGAGTGCGTTGTGCGCGGCTACCTTGCGGGCTCTGGCTGGAAAGAGTATCAGCAAAGCGGCACAGTTTGCGGGCAGAAGCTGCCGGCCGGTTTGAAGCAGTGCGAAAAGCTGCCGGAACTGATATTCACGCCGGCGACCAAGGCCGAACTGGGCGAGCACGATGAGAACATCAGCTTCGAGCGGTGCGTGGAAATAATCGGCGCCGACGCAGCGGATTATGTCCGCAGCAAGAGCACGGAGATTTTCGAGAGAGCAAGCCAATACGCCGAGAGCAAAGGCATAATTCTCGCCGACACAAAGTTCGAATGGGGACTTGTCGACGGCAAGATTATCCTGATCGACGAGGTCCTGACGCCGGACTCCTCACGGTTCTGGCCTGCCGATAAATACGAAGCCGGCAGAGACCAGGAGAGCTTCGACAAGCAGTTCGTCCGTAACTACCTCGAGAGCATCAACTTCGACAAATCGGGGCCCGGCGTAGTGCTGCCCGAAGATATCACGGCAAAGACCAGTGACAAGTACATCGAGGGCTACGAACGCCTGACCGGCAAGAAGTTCCAAAAATAGCCACAGTGACTGGGCGAATATCTCAGGAACAGCCCGTTAATCAAAAGACAATTCCGGCATAACCCACGGCGTCTGCGCTGGTGGTTCCCATCTTCTGCAGCATGATTTCATTGCTGGTAGTGTGTCCCAGCAAATGGCCCTGTTTACTGCCAAGTTTTTTTGCTGCCGCGACCGTCGCCGCCACCGCACCGGGCCCGCAGGCGCTGCCGTCCTTAACCGCACTTGCGAGCAATTCGGACGGCTTGAGTTTCAAAGCCAAATCTATGAACTTTTTATCATTCACATTCTTTGCCCATGCCAAAGCATTCTTTCCTGTTCCCATCGGAACAAAACCGTACCGTGGGCCGTAATGGGTCAAATCGGTCGATCCTATGCATACGATTTTCTTGTCCTCCTGCCGGCCGACGATTTCGCCAATCTGCTCGCCCAGCGCCACTGCCTGTTCTGACGGCGGGACCAGAACAGGTACTATCTTGGCGCCGGCAAACAGTTCCTGTATGAACGGTATTTGCACTTCGATACTGTGTTCGGACAAGTGGGTGTTCGGGTTACTGATTGCCAGGCCGGTACCCGATACGACATCGGCCAACTCCTCATCAATGACAACTTCACCGAGCGGCGTTATCCAAACGCCCCTGTCATAAATAGCAGGCGAAGTTCCGAAATAACTGTGGGCGGCACCGAATATTACAAATGTATTGACCTTTTCATGCTGCTGCTTGATCGCCGAGAAGACCAGCGCAGCCAAATCGCCGCTGAATGTCCAGCCCGCGTGCGGTACAATCCCCGCTACTATCGTCTCCGGCAATGACTGACTTAGATTTACTGCTTCGAAGCACTCGTGAATCGCGCTGAGGCAGGAATCGTGCTGGCCGGGATAAAACTGACCTGCAACAACCGGTTTTCTCGCTTGCATTTTCGGCTCTCCTTAAAGCTATTTTTTTATTGCCGATTGCCGACTGCCGATTTACAATCGAAAACCGTAAATCGAAAATGCCAAATGACCATTGTAACCTTTTGAAAAGAGAAAACAACATGGTATCTGAAAAAACAAGCCCCGTCGCAATAGTGATGGGCTCGGACAGCGATATGAAAGTAATGAAAAGCTGCATCGAGCAGCTCGAAGATTTCGGCATTGAGCCGATAGTACGAATCATCTCAGCCCACCGGACGCCTGAGATTGCCGCCGATTTCGCCCAAAAAGCCGCTGGCAACGGCATTAAGGTCATCATCGCCGCCGCAGGCATGGCCGCCCACCTTGCCGGTGCAATGGCCGCTAAAGTAACGCTGCCGGTCATCGGCGTACCGCTGGATTCCGGCGGGGGCCTGGGCGGAATGGATGCCCTATTGAGCACCGTACAAATGCCGCCCGGCGTGCCGGTAGCGACCGTAGCCATAGGAAAGGCCGGCGCCAAAAACGCTGCGATTTTCGCCGTGCAGATTCTTGCCCTTGCCGATGCAGGCTTGGCTGAAAAACTGGCCGATTTCAAGCAGCAGCAGAAAGAAAAGGTTATCAAGAAAGACGCTGCCATACAGTAATCCTGAAACAAATTGGCTTTGAATTGGGTTTGTTTTTCGTGCCCTGAAGGGCGGCTAATTGCCATAAAATCCTTTCAAATAAGACTTTACGCCATTTTACACTCTCGAAAATTGGCTTTGTTTTTTCAAGTAGCCTTTCGCAGCACGCGGAACTCTGAACTCAGAACGAGTAAATTGGATTTGTTTTCATCAGGTGTCCGATCTAAAATATTTGTCATATCTCCTTATTTTTACTGGTCTTGCGCACATTTTACCTCGCGGAAAATTGGCTTTGTTTTTTCAAATCAAGTAATCACAAATACAGGATTATTACTTCGACATTGGATGTTGGACATTCGATATTGGATATTCAATGGCGGCCTTCTCCATTTTTCCTTATTCCTTTCATTAATCAATCATCACTAATCAATAATCATTTTGTTAAGTATTCTACGAGCCGGATTGCGAAAAAGCGGGGAAATTCCAGAAAAATCTCCGTGACAAGCAACCTGATAGACGATTTTGGTTGCAATATAAAGCGCCACAAACGTCCTATATTCTCTTGTTTCAATGGCCACAATTTAATATAATAGTGACTGTAAGATCAAGCATACTCAGGAGGATGTATCTGTAATGGTGAAAACTAACCAAACGGCCTACTTAATTTTGCGTACAGATTTGCAAAAGAAAACGGTCTCGTAAAAGGAGAAATTAACATGAAAATTCATCCAGGGGTCAAAATAGAGAAGTTCAGAATGTTGAATAGCAAATCCTCCATATTCGCGGTTGTCTTAGTCCTAAATCTTTTTCAATCAGCACAAGCACTTCAGTGGGAGCGGGTTGTCGGTGGTGAGAGCCCTGGAGTACGTATTTTAGATGAGGATCCCCCGTGTTGGTTTTCTCCAGTTGAGTACTATCTTGAGGATTATGAAAAAGTTACTCTAACTATACAATACGATAACTCCGATAGAGTTGTTGAATATCATGCCGAAGGAACCGGCGATGGATTTCCTATTCAAACCCATTTATACGATGCCACCTATTCTGGTTCACGTGTGACTGGATTCAAGGAGATAAGGTACTATCCAATCTCGGGTAATGCCTATTATATTAAGGTTTCTGAGGTATCATATGACATTTCGGGGCACGTTCAAGACGGCTATCGTGTCATTTTGAGTCCTAAAGCTGCTTCTCCCAGGCCAAACAATGAAGCCATATACCAACCAACGACTGTTGAACTGAGTTGGCGCGGTGGTAGCACCACAACCAGTTTTGATATCTATTTCGGTACAGATACCACACCTGATGAGAATGAATTTAAGGGCAATCAGACTCAAAGAATATATGATCCCGGCTTACTCACGAATGGCACAACTTATTATTGGCGAGTCGACGCCAATAATAAAGAAGGCACTACGATAGGTGATATCTGGAGCTTCACGACAATAACGGCTTCTTTGAGAAAAATTATCTATGTTGATGCAGATGCCACCGGTTCTAATGATGGTTCAAGTTGGATAGACGCTTACAATTACCTTCAGAATGCCCTATACGATGCAAATTCCGCTGAAAAGCCAGTTGAAGTCCGAGTCGCACAGGGTATCTACAAGCCCGATCAGGGAGTAGGAATTGCCGCTGGTGATAGACAAGCAACATTCCTACTGTTAGATGGCGTATCTCTAACAGGTGGTTACGCCGGCATTGGCGAAGCTGATCCTAACTCACTTGATATTGAGACTTATGAAACGATTCTGAGTGGAGATTTGAATGCAAATGACGCTGAAACAATCGATCTCCAAGAACTACAAAAGGAAGCCACCAGAGGCGAAAATAGCTACAATGTTGTCACGAGTAAAGGAAACAATTCGACATCAGTATTGAATGGTTTTACCATTACAGCAGGAAATGCTAACGGTCCCAGGTTAGGCGAGTCACCTCACTACGACTATCATCTACAGCGCGGAGGTGGGATGTACAATGATGGAGGCAGTCCAACGCTGAACAACTGTATTTTCAGGGGAAACTCTGCAAATTATGGCAGTGGTATGTGCAACATTAATTATTCTTATCCTATGCTAATTAACTGCACCTTCTGTGGAAACTTTGCAAGCGTCCAAGGTGCAGGGATACGTAATTCAAGAAGTGCTCCAATGCTGAATAACTGCACTTTTAGTGATAACTTAGCAAATAATGCTGGTGCCGGGATGCATAATTGGAAAAGTGGCCCAATGCTAATCAATTGTGCTTTCACTGGCAATTCGAGTGGATCGGGCGCCGGAATGGAAAATACCTTTGGTAGCTACGTGACTTTGACCAACTGTAATTTTACTGAGAACTCGGCACAGACCTCAGGCGGTGGAGTGTATAACTCAGGTAGCAGATTAACATTGACAAATGGCACCTTCAATAGAAACTTCGCAAATAACAATGGCGGCGGGATTTGCAACGGATCAAGTAATCCAAACCTGACCGCCTGCATATTCAGCAACAACTCAGCAAACAAAGAAGGAGGCGGGATGTTCAATCATGGAGGCAGTCCAGTGTTAACTAACTGTGTTTTCAGTAGCAACTTTGCAAACGAAAATGGCGGTGGAATGCTCAACCGTATTAATAGTTATCCAATAATAATTAACTGCACTTTCAGTGATAACTCAGCAAGCGATATCGGCGGAGGAATATATAACTTGATGGACAGCACAATTACTATGATTAATTGCATTTTATGGAATAACACTTTAGAACAGATTGCGGTAGCAATAAGTGGAAATGCAATCGTTACATATAGTAATATTCAAGGTGGATGGGAGGGCGAAGGTAATATTGATGCCAATCCGCTATTTACTGACGAGACGAATGGAGATTATCACCTCACCGTCAGTAGTCCATGTATCGGTACCGGTATAATGGCTTCGAGCGTGCCAGAGACTGATATCGAAGGGAATCCCAGACCTAATCCAACAGACTCTAATCCTGATATGGGCGCCTATGAAAATGGCCTGCAATCGCAACTATTGAAGGCGAGTAATCCAATCCCTGCTGATGGGGCAAAAACCAGACAGAAGACACCCATTCTTCACTGGACTCCCTCATATTGGGCCATTGAGCATGACGTTTACTTCGGAACTGATTTCGGTGAAGTGAACGAAGCAGATTCATCGGACAATTCTGGAATATATCAAGGACAGTGGCCTGATACTGCTTATGTCACTAAGGAGCTTGTCGGAGGTGTCACTTATTATTGGCGAATCGATGAGGTCAACCAAGCTGATCCGAATAGTCCATGGAAAGGTGATGTCTGGAGCTTTACAGTAGTCGAAGAAATGACCGTGCAATACCAAGTTTCTTCGGGCGATGATGATGGGTATGCTAGTAGTAGCAACCTTCAGAACTTAGGTGGTGATTATCTGAAAGTCGGATATTCTTCTTTCACACAGCAACCATATTATGCTTCTGGAATGATATTCAGGAACGTGGATGTTTTACAGGGGGCTGAGATTGTCAGAGCGCTATTGAAGGTGCAATCGCATAACAGCCGCCTGACCGACACCGTTTACGGCACGATTGAAGCAGAAGCCACCAATGATGCTATCAGTTTTGGCGCTTTCCGTAACATTGGTACATTGCCTAAAACAAACGCATCAATTGATTGGGATTTTAATGAGCCATGGGCTGCAGATACCTGGTATACAAGCCCTGATATTGCCAGCGTGATACAGGAAATTATTGACCGCGATGGCTGGTCGGAAGGTAATTCGTTAGCAATTATTTACAGCACAAAGCAAGACCAGGGCGGCTACAGGAATATCTCATCATTCAACCGTGGCAGCGATTTTGCTCCAATACTGGAGATAACTTATATACCTCGCTAAGCAATACCCAGCGATTCGGACAAGATGTTCTTCAATGAAAAATGGAGCTTTAAGGTCAGGTTATGCTCCTGAGCATCAGGAGACTGACTTTAAAGCTCCTTAGAACGAAACCATCAAGAAAGCCTTTTATAACTTTTCAGAAGTCTCGTCGGTCCTAAATTAAAAATATACGGATTCTGGTAAGGCGACTACCGCCTCGGAGGTGCAAAACGGCCTGTAACAACCTGGCCCTGACCCATATCAACGTCAATTGTATTGACTATCACCACGTTAGAGCACGGGCCTGCCGAAACGGACGCAAATTGTGCCGTACCGACAGCCTGGTAATTCGCAGCGGTTCCATTGGGAGTAACCATAACCTGTCTCTGTCCCCCAATAAAGCCCTGTGCTGCTGCCGCTGTGCCAATACCTGAAGTTCTACGTATGACATTGTCAAGGCCGACCGTGAGATTTTGCCCCTGTTCCATTAAACCGTATTTCGGAGCCGCAACAATACTTTGCTGCTGCCCGGCGTCAACCGACGCTTCCTGCAGAACCTTCGTCGCGCCGCCCAGACCGGCAACCCTGGCACCCTGGAGCAATATCCCACCTTCTCTTTGTACCGCCACAGCACCTTTAGTGTACGCACTCTGGCCATGATCGACCATTACCATATTTCCGCTTTCTGCCCAGCCAGCTCCTCCGACTCTTTGGACCATGTTCAAAGCATTAATTGAGAAACCTTCTGCCTGGCCAATGTTTGCAAAAACACCAGAAGACAGCAACAAAATGACCACCACAGAAAGTGAGAAGCTTCTAAGCATGTTTTCAAACTCCTTTTACTTATACTTGTTGGATTCAATTCATATTGCTCATCAATGATTAGCAATAACAAAACTACATGCAACTTGACTCGAGTTTGCTCGATAGGCAGCCTCCTTTCCAATCCTAATGTTGTCGTCCTGGGCAAGTTAATAACGGCGGTCCTGTGCCGCTTGTGGTACAGGACTACCGGCTTCCACAAAACTACTTGACTACCAAGTTCTCTATTCGCTGGTCCTCGGAAAATCCTGCCATGTCATACAGCTCCTGGCTGATTTCCACACCCGGGGCCGGTTTTCTTCTTCTCACAGGAGTAGCCTGCCGTGCAGCGCCCACGCTGCTCTGTCCCCGCATAGTTGGCGCCGCAGCAGCCCGTCTTGAAACCCCGAGACCGCTCTGTCCCTGCACAGCCGGATCGGTAATCCTGGACGAGACCTGGGCACGGATTCTATTATAGAAGGCCTGTGGGATTCTCCTGCGCTGGGCGGCCTTCGGCCAAAATCTATAACCCTGAGCGCTCAAAGTAGCTTTTCCCTTGCCTTCCGTGATACCACTTGAGACCGAGCCGAACAAGGATACAGAATAATTGGCCTGGCTATAGGCCCCGGCAGCGCCGGGGAAAGAAATATTCGAGCCGACCGTGACACCTTTCATGCCGCCGGAGATAAGCAGGATATCCACGTCCCAAGGCAAAGTTTCCGCTACAGCAGCATCATATACCTGGTCCCAGTTTCGGTCGATTCTGCCTTCCAAACTTACCTTGCCAACATAAGCATAGCCGGCATCCCTCAGAAGGTTCGTATCAACATTGGTGTCGATAAAGACCAACAATGGCTTCCTGTTGGGCCGGCGGGTCCGAACAAGAGAGCTTGATATTTCAAATCCTCTGCCGTGATGGTAATTATCGGGCCCGCAGAATATCGCTCCGACGCCGTTAAGAATGCTCCCCAGCATCTCAATCGGGCCATCGTGAGGTATAGCCTCGATAACTCCCCTGAGGTCTTTCATATCCTCTTCACTGTCAGGATTAAACGCTCGCTCATAGATCTCCTCATCACTGTTCGGACCGTTGGGAAAATATGCCTTTACCGTGCCCCACCCACCATGATTCCAATAGGGCAAATAGGGCGGAAACACGGAAAGCGGCGGCGTACGTGTCTGGTAATTTGAAACCGAAGTAGTGCTAATACTCGCCCCCGAACTGGAGGCCGCGTCGGACTTGGAGCTGCCGCCATAAGCCGTGGAACTCGAGTCACCACCGCCGTCGAGAGAAACGTTCTGGTACTGGCTGGTATCAATGTTATTTTCAATCCCAATCTGTGTATTGACAGCAGTAGGATCAGGAGTGGGAGTCGGGGTGGGAGTACCGCCGGTTGCGTAAGCAACTCCTGCAATCATCAATACAGGAATCAACACTGCAATGAACCTTTTCATTATCATTCTCCTTAATTGAAATTCCGTTTCATCTTTAACTCATCCATACAAACACCCTCCTGGCGTTTTAAGAAATTAGTGTTGTTTTCCTGCTCTATTCGCCTCCTTTCTTCCTCCGCGAAATCTTCAAGTAGTCCCACTTTTATTGCTATCGCTGTGAATAATAGACTGGCGTGATACATTCGGAAAATTATTTCCCGCTACGACGGCAAGAACCACAGCAATCCGTTTTAAACTGCCCTGAGTATCCATTCTCAACCAACCGGCAATTTTTATTACCATCCTCGTAAAACGGCCGCTTGCCCTCCAGAGCAAACGTCAGAATCCATTCATCTTGCTCCTCATACTATAAATTATAATCTTATAGGACGTTAAAGGCAAGTAAAAAAAATATTTTTTCTTGATAGTAGTAAGCCATTTACCCTCCAAAACTTATGAGCAGGCAGACAAAAGCCGCTGTAACAACTCTTGCCTATGTGGGAAAACGTGCTCTTTTATTTAATTTCAACGACCGAGTTAAAACCACCGAACGGATTCATTTCGGTTAATTCGTTATACGGATCCTGCTGCCACTGGCCGTCAACAACGAGCCTGTATCGATATCTTCCGGGATCCAGCTTCATTTGTGTCTGCCAGACACCGCTGTCGCCAACTTTGTCCATTATATGCTGCTCCGGCTGCCAGTTATTAAAATCGCCGGCTATCTGAACGCTCTGGGCACGCGGATACAGTGTCACGAACACTACGGCATCGTTAATCTGGCTGACGCCGTAATAGTCCGACAGCTTCTCGGTTGTTGTCTTCTGAGGAGTCTGTGCTTCAGGTTCCTCAACCACCTGCGGTTCTTCGGGAGCCGGGACTTCCTGAACTTCCATCTCTTCTTCGAGCTGAAGTACTGGAGCTTCTTCCTCAGCGGCAAGCTCAATTTCGCTCAGGTCGGGTTCGGGCTGCTCGGTTTGTGCCGATTCGGCAGCTTTTACGGGGGGCTTTGCCGCCTGCAGCAGTTCGTCGGCGGTGGCGCTTATGGATTCGAGCTGGTCGGCGAGGGTATTTACAAAATCACTACGCAACTGCTTTACCTGCGTACCCAGGATTTCCTCAGTCAGAGCACTAAAATCTTTCCGGCCCTTGCTTCCAGGATCGTATTCACTGATGGGCTGGCCAAAACTTGATGCTTCTTTGATCTTAGTATTGAAGCAGATAATCGTTTCGAACATTTTTTCACCGAAACGACTCCGCAAATCTGCCAATATCTCTCGGGCCATCTTTGTCCTGATGTCATACATACTGGCCAGAACCTTAACATTCACCTGCTGGTCACATTGCCTGCTAAGAATGCTCAAGGTCTCGAGCTGCTTGCTTAGCCCGTGCAGAGCAAAATAACCGGTCTCGACCGGAACGATGACATCAGTCGCCGCCCTTAAAGCATTGAAGGTCAACAAACCCACGGCCGGAGGACAGTCGATTATCGTGTAGTCGTAATTTTCTTTCATGTCGTCGAGGGCTTCTTTCAGACAGCACTCACGCTCGTTAATACCGACCATCTGCTGCTCGAACGCAGACAGATCTATACTGGCCGGCGCCAGTTCAAGCTTATCACCAATCTGCCAGAGTATCTCCGTCAGCTTGATCGGTTCGTTTCTGCTTCTGCTTATCAGCACATCATAGATGCTCTGCTCGATCTGTTCTTCGGGCACGGCAAGGCCGACAGCGCAATGCGACTGAGGGTCCATATCGACCAGTAAAACTCTCTGGCCGGCCTCGGCGAGGGCGCTCGCAAGGTTTATCGATACCGTTGTCTTGCCACAACCACCTTTCTGATTGACAACCGCTATGGTCTTCATAGTGTTTCTCCAGCCCACAAAATGGATGACCCGAAAAAAATCCTTTTTTTACTGCGGAAAACGCCTTTTCAGCGTTAAAAAACCAGCAGAACATCTTTATATTTTCTTCGGCAAAAAAATGGAAAAAACTTTATCTTTTTATGGGACGGCCCAATAAAAACACAAATACCCACACAAACAAATAGCATTTCGGCGCATTTGCAGCGGCAAAAGACCTCAACATAAGCCCAAACAACAAATCCCGCGAAAAATGTCCTCCGCCCGACAATACCGGTATAATGCCTATGGCTTTTGTGTAGGGGTGGTCCGCAAACCACCCCTACGAAAGCCTATGTTATTGTGCCGGTACCGCGATTTGTTAGGGGCGCACGAAACGGTTGTAGATGCGAATATCGTCAATCAGGACAGAGAAAAACAGTATCCTGCACAGTTCTTATGGGAGCGGCAAAGGCTCTTCATCAGTCCAGTGCAACGCCATTATCTCCAGGTCGGCTCGATTGACCTGGCAATCGCCGTTGATGTCTCCTGCGACAATCGTCTCGCAGACTGGCCCACCAAAGTATGCCTTGCTTGCTTTCAATGTACCACCGTAGGCACCCATATTGACGAAACCGCCATTCGGGAAGGATTCTAAGTTAATCGGACTCATAGGATCGCCGGTATCAAGGCATGGACTGGTGACATCATCCTGCACCCAGGAGTGGCTATTAGGATTCCAGCGGCCTGCTTGTGATTTCAAGTGAAAGTCATCATTGTTCGGATCAGCGAACAGCGGGTCGGCGTCGATGTTCCCCGCGCCCCAATTGAGGGTACAGCCACCTTCAACACTAACCCCGGCCTGTCCGCCGCCCACGTTGCTGTGGGCAATGGTTAACATTGATGCAGGATCCTGAACCGAAATCTCGCGCCCCTTGGGAGATGTGTTTCCGCAGATGATGCTATTCGTTACAGTCGCAGAGGCCTGACGGCACAATACTCCGCCCCCGCCCCAGTATAAGCTTCCCGCTGAGTTGCCCCAGATGGTGCAATTGGTGATGGTCAGCGAGGTATCTGGGTAGGAGCACATCACCCCTCCGCCGCCTAGCAATGCCGTGTTCCGCACGATGACGCAATTGGTCAAAATTGCGGAGCCATGGCCGACATAGATCCCCCCCGCGTACCATTCTCGCACCGTGTTGCCTATAATTGAGCAACGAGTCAAAGTCACGGACGAGTCCCAGCACAATACTCCACCGCCCGTATCTTTCGTAGTTGAGTTCGTTGCGATGATGCATTCGGTCATGTATATGGACGAGTTTTCCCCGCAAAACACCCCGCCACCGCCATTTTCCACCGAGTTCTCCGCGATCGTGCAGTTGGTCATGGTCATGGATGAGTTATCCGAGGCGAAAATCCCGCCACCATATTCTGTGGCTGAGTTGACTCTGATAATGCAGTTATTTAAGGCCAAAGAGGATTTTCCCCAGCAGTGTGCTCCTCCACCCCACGTAGCTGAGTTTCCAGTGACGATGCAATTGGTTAGCATAGGGGATGCCCCAAAACAGGCGGACACGCCGCCACCACCGCCAACATCTGCTTTGTTCTGCACTATTGCACAATTTCTCAAAGTCGCGGCAGAAGCATCGAAGTAAATACCTCCACCTGCGTACGCGCTTACAGCCGACACCCAGGAGCCGGCACCTCCCGCGATAGTGAATCCATCAAGAACGGAAGCGGCGGTCTCGTTGTTCTCGAAGATCACGACGCTGCCGCGATTCGGATCAGCCGGCGTACCCATCCGGATGGTGGTTTCATCTCGCCCAAGTTCGGACTTCACAGTGATGGCCTTGCCTCGAAACGTGATCGGCTCTAAGATGACATACTCCCCAGGCGCCACCAGCACCGTGTCTCCATCGACTGCCAAATCTACCCCCTGCCTGGATGTTGTCAAAATCCACCTGCCCATCATCATCCACTTGGATAACCTTACCATGGCCGAATGGGCAGAACAGTACCACAATGAGTATCAGAGGGATTATCCGCAGAACTCTTGAATTACTCGCCGTCGCCATTTTTATGTCCTCCGCCCCCCATTTTTGGGCATCAGGACAATCGCCGCATTTCCTGCTGCCAAATCGAACAAATCCAATTGACCAGTTTCCCGTAGTACATGTTGTTCGTGTTTCCATGGTCAAAATTTCCTTTCAATCACTGTAGTTTGGATTTGCCTGCTGCGGTGGCAGGTTATCTTTGTTTCTCTTGCCTGGACGTCCTTCAACCGGCCTTCAAGCGTGCCTGATTGGCAATGAAGGCCTCTATAATTATCTTACGCAGGAAATCTGCGCGGCTGCGCAAATAATCGGCTTAGCAGTGAAATTCTTGAAAATCCATATTATCTACTTCTCCAAATACTCCCGATTTGGTATATTAAAATCCAAGTATAGTGGCCAATGTGTGCGGTGGTCGGCTCATTCGCAGCCATGACTACTGTTTGAACACTGCAGGATATAAGCACAAAATGAGCACGTCATGAAACGCCATGATTACAGTAAGCGTTCGTCCAATTGCACCTTTCATCTCGCGCTGATTACGAATAATCTATGGGATTCTTCAGTAGTCCTTGAAACTTCGCATCCACTCGGGCCAGTCTTCGGGCTGCACGCCGCCGGCTTTGGTCCAGCGGTTGGCCGTGTTGAACTCACGATGCCATTTCAACGTCCATAATTCCTTGAGTCCAACCTTTCTGACCGACGAATCCATGAATAGGCAGTTTACAGCGCCACTATGTCTGTTTAGACAAAACCGCCCCCAGGCTATAGCCGGATCGGGGAAGACAACCACCCCCTCTATCTCCGGGGGGTGCATAAATGTAGTAGCATAACCCACGGTACGACGACAGTCAAGGAATAGCGGTATATTTCCCGCGCCCTTGATGTTGAGTTCTCCCCAGTGGCGCTCGGGATGGTATACTATTTCTTCATCAGACTCCTTGGCATTGTAAACCCAGCCGTTGAGGCCATAGCTGAACAGCACATCATTTGGCCCACACGGCCAAGCTGCATATGGTGGCTCACGCCAATTTGCAAATAGACCTTCTCCGCGTTCGCCATAAGGCTTAATGGCCGATGGACACAGTGTCATCTGCCGATCGTGGTAGTAATATGGACGCAGAGCCATTGCCCAGTGCCTCGGGTCATTGGTTTCGCTTTCATTGCATCCACTGCAGAACCGACCCTCGTAATCTTTATCATACATGGAAAAAACCAGACTCCACTGGCGCAGTTTTGACTGGCATGCAACCGCTTTAGCTTGTTTTCTGATCCGCTGTAGTGTTGCCATCAATATCGCCATTAATAGCGTAATGATAGAAATCACTACTAAAAGCTCAATCAACGTAAAGCCTTTTCGCCTACACATAATGTTCGCTCTTCTCTTTCAAGTCAATGAGTTTCGCTGGTATGCTTATGTACCGTAATCATAACACATTCAACCATGCTGATGCAAACTGAGAAATATAGTAACCGTACGGCCAAGTACACTTCCGACGCGGTGAAGAATATCAGGAAATTAATTCTCAGGAATCAGTTCCCACCAAAGTCTCGGATAGTCTTGTCCTTCGTTGATCCACCAGATGTCATCAGTGCCGTTTTCTGTTTCGTCTACAAAATCCCAACCGGCTTCGAGGAAGGTACTGGCCGTTTGCATTTCGGTGGTGGTTTTGCCGAATGAGTCATCGCAAACCATAGTATAAGGACCCTGTCTTCCGCACATATTGAGCAGGCCGCTGGTCTCCACATCCCAGAAACTCATGGTGATGCTACCGCCGTTCCAGCCCAAGAGGCCGCCGATATGGGTACCTCCATTGACCGTGCCGGTGCTGTAGCAGTTGGTGATGCTGGCACCGCCACCCAAGCACGCCAGGCAGCCACCGCTACAGCCCACCAGGCCGCCGATATACGATATTTCGGTACCTCCATTGACCGTGCCGGTGCTATAGCAGTTGGTGATGCTGCCCCCGTTTCCGGCTACGAGGCCGCCGACACGGTGAATTCCACTGACCGTACCGCTGCTGTAGCTTGTGGTGACGCTGCCTGAGCTGCAATTTTGGCCCACGAGACCGCCGACACGGTGAATTCCACTGATCGCGCCAGTGCTGTAGCAGTTGGTAATACTGCCAGAGTGGTTATGGCCCACCAGGCCGCCGATATAGGTACCTCCATTGACCGTGCCGGTGCTGTAGCAGGAGGTCAGGTGGCCGTTGTTGCGGCCCACCAATCCTCCGATGAAGTCGCCGGAACCGGTTATGTTTACATCCACTATTGCCAGATCCTTTACTTCGGCCCCGGATTCCAGCACGCCAAACAGTCCGAACCATGCTCCCTTACCCTTTATCGTAATATGTGAGAGCGTGTGGTCATTTCCGTCAAAGGTTCCAGAAAAAGTAGGAATCACAGCCTTATCAAACACCCGTCCTCCAAATAGATTTGGATCGAGGTTGATATCATTAGCCAATACAAACTGCTTGTCCAACAGATCAGGAAACTCAGCAATGGAGGCAAGTTGCTCGGCCATAGCAATCCGGAAGGGTTCATTCGGTTCACCTGTGCCCCCCGAAAAGACGAGGCCTTTAATTTCATAAGGCGTTAAATGTTCACTGCCATTCTCATAAAGAGAGGAGGCAGAATAGTAAAACACCCCTGCCGCAAGATTTTCGTCTATATACGTCGTATCAACAAGGGGATTTGGATTAAGAAGCAGCCCGTCTCGATAAACATTATATCCTACAAGCCCTTCGGCCTTTGCTGGGGATGTCCAAGTCAGCATGACCGAATCCACCTGGACGACAGTCCGTAATCCTCTGGGAGCGTACCCATCGAAAACATCAATCAGATGATTCTCACTTCTCTGCTGATTTAATAAATTCCTTGGAGGTTCTCGAACTGTGGAGCACAACATGTAATCGATAGAAAAAAGACCGGTCTGATGGTTTGTTTGAATTTGGACTTCAGCATAAGCAGTTCCATATAACGGGCTCAGTACTTCGTTTCCATAACCCACCCACCAGTAATAGCCTTCCGGTGCCGGGCTTAAATCTTCCTGCTCAAGAGTCAGGTTAGGATCATAGATGATTTCTTCATTGTAAACTCCCGTACAAGCAACAGCATCACCTGGTATCGTCCAACCTACAGGAAGACGTACTCCAAAATAGGGTCGGCCCTCTTCTTCAGAGGCAACAGTTACCTCTATGAGAACGGTGAAAGTTTCACCTGGTAAAATGGAAGAAGGTTGTTCAATTGATTCGAACTCCAGGCAGCCTGAAAGGCAAAAGCAAACCGCAATCAGCAAAGGGATTGTCCCCAGAACTCGTGAATTACTCGCCGTCTTCATTTCTATATCCTCCGCTCCCCATTTTTGGGCATCCGGACAATCGCCGCATTTCCTGCTGCCAAATCCAACAAATCGAATTGACCAGTTTCCCGTAGTACATGTTGTTCGTGTTTCCATGGTCAAAACCTCCTTTCAATAACTGTAGTTTGGATTTGCCTGCTGCGGTGGCAGGTTATCCTTGTTTCTCTTGCCTGGACGTCCTTCAACCAGCCTTCAAGCGTGCCTGATTGGCAATGAAGGCCTCTATAATCATCTTACGCAGGAAATCTGCGCGGCTGCGCAAATAATCGGCTTAGCAGTGAAATTCTTGAAAATCCATATTATCTACTTCTCCAAATACTCCCGATCTGATATACTAAAGAATAAGTGTTATGGCCAAAACGGGCGGCGGTCGGCTTACTACAAGCCATGAGTGTGGTTTGAGTGCCGCAGGATAGATCTCAACGCATAAGTGAACTCGCCATGAAACGCTATGATTACACAAGCATCGGCGGAGCCCGGAAAACGTTTCAAACAACGCAATGGAGTGTCATCGAGAGGATTGCGGCCAACAGCGAGACAGATGGCCAGATGCTCATCAACGATCTCTTAGAAAAGTATTGGAAACCTGTTTATTGTTACTTGCGGCACAAAGGCCATGGGAACGAGGAGGCCAAAGACCTGACGCAGGGCTTTTTCCAGGAAGTGGTTCTGGGCCGAAAACTGGTTCAACAGGCAAGTCAAGCAAAGGGCAGTTTTCGCACATTCCTTCTCACGGCGCTGGCGCGATACGTCAAGAGTGCACATCGCAGAGACATTGCTCAGAAACGGATACCACAGAGCAATATTGCTTCCCTTGAATACATTGATGCAACCCAGTTAGTCGAACCGCTAAGCGGATTAACTGCCGAGGAATCATTCCACTACGCGTGGGTATCCTCATTGCTTGATGAAGTGTTCGAAGAGGTCGAGGCTGACTGCCAAGCGCACGATCTGGCCGCACACTGGAACGTATATCGGGACCGTATTCTTGAACCCATAGCGAATGAAAACGAGCCGCCTTCGTTGGCAGAGATGTGCGAACAATACGGCGTTGAGGACAAAAAGAAAGCCTCGAACATGGTCATTACAGTCAATCGTCGCGTTCAGGCAGCCATCAAGAGACATCTCCGTCAGGCTCTGAGCGAAGAGACAACAGTTGAAGAAGAAACTAAAGAAATTATGCGAGCATTGTTAAAAATTGCGCAGCCGGAAGTTTAGATTGCGTATATTCTTTTGGGATAGGGCTGTATAGTGCCTTTGTAGTTTTTCAATGCCCGATTCTCCTTGTATGGCTCCTTGATAGTGTGGCAGAACTATGAAGAAGAAATCGACATACGGATTACGACCAAAACAACTTGCCCGCCTCTTTTCAGTAAGCGTCGGTCAGGAGCAAATAGAAGATGACGAGGAGGCCAAGTCGAATGCAGAGAGCAAGCCTCGGTCATCTAAACCGCTCGGAACAGAGGAAGAATTTGGATTCTCCGCTCCACCACCAGAAATCGATGGATATGAGATTATCGGTAAACTTGGCGAGGCAGGACAAGGCCAGGTATGGCGGGCTCTTCATTTAGGCACTCATCTCGAGGTGGCCCTAAAGGTCCCACGAGTAGGCCTATCGAGATCAAGAAAGGCACTCGCCCGTTTTGAGCGAGAAGTTGAGGTCGCAGCACGGTTGCGGCATCCGAATATCGCCCGTATTCACGACAGCGGTGTTCATCAGGGCCTTTACTATTATACAATGGACCTGATTGAGGGAGTGAATCTGGATCAGTATGTCAGGCAAGCCCATCTGTCCCACCGAGAAATCCTGGAACTAATGCAGGTGATTTGCAAGGCAGTACAATATGCCCATCAGAACGGAGTGATTCATCGGGATCTGAAACCTTCGAACATTGTGATTGCAGAGGATGGTAAACCTTTCATAGTGGATTTTGGTTTAGCCAAGAGCCTTCTCGAAGATGATCTGAATATCACGGTTTCAGCAGATGGCGAAGCGGCCGGTACGCCGGCCTATATGTCTCCCGAACAGGCAGCGGGCCGTTTGGATGAGATCGATACACGAACGGATGTATATAGCCTGGGTGTGATGCTCTTTGCCTTGTTAACCGGCGAGTATCCGCATAACCTGTCCGGCTCTCGGGGTGAAGTATTGCGTCGGATAGCCGAAGAAGAAGTCAGACGGCCGCGTAAGCTGGAGCCGAAGCTTGATAAGGATCTGGAAGCACTGCTGCTCAAATCTCTGGAGAACGTTCCGGACAGGCGGTACGTATCCGCCGGGGAGCTGGCGCGCGATATCGACAACTATCTGAATGGTGCGCCCCTAATCGCCGGACCGCAGTCTGGATTGTACCAGGTTCGAAAGTTCGTGCGACGGCACAAAAGTCTCGTCGGTGGTATTCTCGTTGTATTTGCTGTTTCTCTCATCGGCACGGTTGTCTCGACCATCTTCGCCATTGGCCAAGCGCGGGCCCGTGCGGAGGCGCAGGCCGTATCCGATATCCTCCTGCACAGTGTTCTCGAGTCACTCGATCCCGTCAAAGTTGGAGGCAGGCAGATAACCGTCCGCTCCGTCCTCGACGCCGTATCTGAGAGCCTTAAAGAGAAGAAGCTTGAACGCTGGCCGCTTGCCGAAGCAGAAATCCATCATACACTTGGATTCGCATATTGGAGCCATGGCTTCTACGAACAGCATGAGTTGCACTATAGACGTGCGATTGATATTTGTCGCGCAAAACTTGGGAACGAAGATCCTAAGACTCTACAATGGGTCAAACAACTGGGCTGGGGGTACTTTGCTCGAAGCCAATTCAAAGAGGCAGAAAAGCTGTTCTCCGAGGCATTTAAAGGTATGCAGCGTGAGCTGGGCGAAGAGGATCCAAAGACATTGCGTGCAATGGCCGCGCTTGGTACCGTATATTATATGCAGGGGCGGTTCCAAGAAGCCAATGAGTTGTGTCTCGAGGCCCTGCAGACCGTTCGCGGTCACGTGGGCGAGGAACATGGGGACTTGGTATTCTACATGCCTACGCTAGCATGGGGCTACACTTTGCAGGGCCGCTATAAGGAGGCCGAGCAGCTATTCAGCAGGGCGCTGGAGATCAGCCAGCTCCAGCGGGGTACGACGGACTGGCACACGCTGGACATTATGCGTAATTTCAGTGAGCTATGCTTGAACATGGGCCGTTATGACGAAGCCGAGCATTTCTTGATGAACGTCCTGAATGATGGGCGCGACGCTTGGGATGAGCGGCATCCGGAGAGACTGATGGCCACCGCTTCTCTTGGTTGGCTATACTATAGTCAAGGTCGGTACGAGCAGGCTGAGGATGTTCTAGACGCGACGCTGAAAACCGCCAAGGGGGTGCTCGGTGACGAACATATAACGACCGCCCGTTGTATGTATGGTCTTGGCACGGTTTACTTAAGTCAGGGGCAGTATGACCAAGCTGAGCAGCTCTTAACTAATGCGTGGGATATCCTATGCCGTATTCTGAGCGAGGAGAATTGGGCCTCGCTTATCGTAAAAAATACCTTGGGCAAGCTGTACACGGCCCAGGGTCATTATGTTAAAGCGGAAGAGTTGTATATTGAGACATTAGATGCCAGAAAGCGTAAGTTGGGTGAGGACCATCCAGACACATTAGAAACCATGAACGATCTAGCAGTTCTATACAAAGAGCAAGTAGATTACGACAAAGCAGAACCACTGCTCATTCAAGCAGCTATTGGCCGACGTCTAAAACTCGGTGACACTCACCCACACACATTAGAATCTATGAAAAATCTAATCGACCTCTACGAAGCCTGGAACAAGCCAGAAAAGGCCAAAGAGTGGCAAGCAAAACTGCCTTTGGAACAGGTCAATCCTAAAGATGATCCATAGAAACGCCCTCTATAAGAACAATAAATGCCCTATTTTCACAACGTGACGGTTTTTCGATTTAGATTTTCCATAAAAACTGGTATATTGCCGGCAACATTTTACAGGAACAATAATTGATATTAACAGGCTGGAGATAGACTCATGAAAGACAGTAAAATTGAACGCCGCAGTTTTTTGAAATATGCCGCGACGGCAACAGTTGCAACAGGGCTGCTGGGCCGACCAATCACAACTCATGCCGGCAACAAAAATACAAAATTGCGTAAAGCGCTGCAATTCGGGATGCTGCCAAAAAATCTTTCAGACGCCGACAAATTCAAATTAGCAAAAGAGTGCGGATTCGAGGGAATCGAGGGCTCTCCCATGGACGACCTCGATGCAGCACGGAAGTTGGCTTCACTGGCACGCGAAGCCGGTGTTCCAATTCACTCGATCGTCTATGGCGGCTGGGGAGCACCGTTTTCCGACCCAGATCCCAAGGTCATAGAAAAAGGTCTGGCCGGCATGGAAACAGCACTGCGAAGTGCCAAAGCGCTCGGCGCCGATACGGTCCTGCTGGTGCCCGCGATAGTTACCGAGACCGTAAGTTACGGCGACGCCTACAAACGCTCGCAGCAGCACATCCGCAAACTGCTGCCGCTTGCTGAAAAGCTCGGCATAGCAATCGCTGTCGAGAACGTTTGGAACAAGTTCCTGCTGAGCCCGCTGGAGTTCGCCCGTTACGTCGATGAGTTCGAAAGCCCGTGGCTTAAAGCATATTTCGACGTCGGCAACGTTATTATCTACGGCTATGCACAGGACTGGATTCGCACGCTGGGCAAACGCATTGTCAAGATCCACCTGAAAGACTTCAAGCGCAAGGGCTATCAATGGACGAATCTGCTCGAAGGGGATGTAAACTTCAAGCAGGTCCGGCTGGCCCTGGAAGAAGTCGGCTACTCCGGTTTCCTGACACCGGAACTACGCGGCGGCGATAAAGCTTATCTGACGGACCTGTCCGAACGCATCGACCGCATTCTTGCGATGTGATGAACTACTATTAATAAGGCGACCAACGGTTCATAAATTATCCAACAACGACATGGGAATCACGGCCCAGAGGATGTTTTGCGGCTGTTTAAAGCTGTTATGAGTCATTATTTGTCGAAATCCCTGTTTTTTGCCCAAAAAAGGCGATCTGTTTCTTTCAAGGCAACTTTTTTCAACCAGAGTGACATAGGGTTGTCACATTGAGAAAAATTCCCTTGCTTACAATCTCGCAATCTCCGATTATAAAAATAGACGAGATTATCCTCAGCCTAAAAAACACGATCTGCCATTTTTCGGCAACTTTTTTCAATTAACCAGCTCTTTAGTTGTAGTATCTTGAACAGATTACTGATAAAATGGTAACGGTGGCGGTAGAAATGAGAAAATACAAAACAATAACAGTTTGTATACTCTTTCTTGCCGGGTCATTGCACAATACCAACACCAGAGGCGCTTCAAAAGATGCAGTCGCCGGCTCTGCAAGAAACTTATTCAGCGAAGGGCTCGCGGCATTTGTAGAGGAGATAGACACGAGTTATCCTTTCATTGATCTCAAGGGGATTCGCAAGGATTGGGAAGGCTGCAAGAAAAACTTAACTGAGAGAGTCGAGCAATGCAGGAGCAACGATGATTTCTACGCCCTGCTGGACGAAGCCAGGCGCTGCCTGCGAGACTCACACATAAGATTCAGCAACCTTAAGGGTGAGCACCCGCAAGGAGAGGTTCGCTACTATCCCCGCATAAGCTTCCTCCCTGCTGTCGACGACCAAGTTGTAATTATGTGGTGTGGCGACGAGTATACGGACAAATTGTCGGCCGGCAGCATTGTAACGGAAATTGATGGCCGGAACGCACGTGAGTCTCTCGAAAAAGAAGCTGAAAAAAACTGGAAAGTAGGGGGGGCTTTTTCGAGCCCTCAAAGAGCACGTTTATATGCTTACCGCATCCCGCTTCAAGGCAAGGAAAACGACTCGCACAAGATTACGATCGTCAAAGATGGAAAACCTGAAATAGTGACCGTCGTAAACAAATGGGAAGCTCGCGGCTGGCCGCACACTTACGCCATGCCCAGTGACCTCGAACAGCTCGGTAATTGCCGATATGCAAAACTGTCCAGCGGTTACGGATATATATATTTACGTCGAATCGGATCCAAGCTTGTAGAGGCCATAGATGAAGCTCTGTGCAGCTTCAAGGACATACGGGGATTGATCATAGACCTGCGTGGAAACGGCGGCGGCGGCTATGGAAGAGAGGTTTTCAGCCGGTTCGATAAGAAAAAGGGGCCATCGCCCGGGATTCCTTTCTATCGCGGCGATATGGTCGTGCTCATCGATGCAGGCACTATGTCCGCAGGTGAAACCTTTGCCCGCGACCTGGTATATTGTGCCGATGCCTATCTCATCGGTTCACGCACGGCCGGCTCATCCAGCGCCAAGAAAACATGGCAACTGCCTCACGATTTGGGAAGCATCGTCCTTCCTGTTCGCAGCCGATGGGGTTTTGAAAGGCAGCCGATTGAATATAACGGTATTGCGCCTAAAGAAGTTGTGGAAATCATTCCATCCGAATTACAGAATGGCATCAACTCCGGCATCAAACGCGCTGAAGAACATCTCGATAAAAAGTGGACTGAAAGGGTAGCTGCGTTGAGTAATTCACTTCTGATTTTGGCTGACGATGAGCAAGAACTAAAACAAGAACAAAAAGAGGAAGCCGAAAAGGTCACTTTTAGCAGTACGGGCAATGAAATGTCCGGATCCGTTACGGATGAGTCAGGCCTACCGTTGAGCGGGGTTAAAATATCAAACTGGTTTCCACACGGATCAAGTCCCCAAGTCACCCAAACTGACGAACAAGGCAACTTTTTCTTCAGACGGCACCATGGGTACGCAATCAAGGCAGAAAAAGAAGGTTTCGCGCCGGATTTTCGTGAATTCAGAGAAGAATATCTTAGAGGAGGACGTTCGCGTTCCATCAATATAGCAATGACCTTAACAGAAGGATGCATAATAGAGGGATTCATTTCTTCAAAAGAAGGAAATAAACCTATACCAAGCGCCCAGATTTGGATCGAACTCCAGGCCGAGGATGTTGATGTCGGCCATGGCAAATATGTCATTTGGAGAAGTGACATACTTATTACAGACAGCGAGGGTCGCTTCAGGGTTGCGCGTGTTCCAGATGGGTCTTTGAGGGTTGGTGCAGAAGCCAAAGGTTTTGTAGAAGATTCTACACAATATTACTTTGTGAGAGATAAATGTACCGAAGAGATTAATCTTAAGTTGAGATGTAAAACACCGGAAGAAATACGTCAGGAACAAATCCTTAAAGAAAAACGCCGCGACCTATCTTTGAGCGGAATTGTGACCGACAAACAGGGAAGGCCTGTTGAGATGGTCAAGATTTCTAATTATTTTCCGCGTAGTTCAAGACCACAGATTAGCTATACCGATAAAGATGGTAAATTTTACTTTAAAAAGCATTCCGGCTACGTCGTTACTGCCCACAAGGAAGGTTTTGCACCATTTTTTTATGAATTCAAGGAAGAGTATCGTAAAGAATACCATTTGCCGGGAGATTGGAGGAGAGGTTGGGATAACCGAGGGCCAATAAGAATAGAGATGACTTTATACGAAGGTGGAACTGTCGCTGGCAAGGTCATATCGGATGGTGACAATGCAGTTGTGCCAGGTGCCGAGGTACGGATTGAGCGCTATGCGAAAGATACAGACGTTGGGCAAAACCGTTACACCATTTGGACGAGCGAACCGGTCAAAACCGATAATGATGGTCGCTTTATTCTCAAACGAATTCCAACCGGCACTGTGAGAATTCGTGTAGCAGCAAGAGGCTTCAGGGGATATACCAGCGATGACTTTACGATAAATAACGGGCAAGTTAAGACCATTGATATACATTTAACTCGATAGAGTGAGACAACGAATATATCAAGCCCTTAAGGAGCACTCAATCTCACCGCTAACCATACCAGCTGCAATAATATTTGCCGGTTCGTTAGTGTATAAAAGAAAATGGCTCCCATCTTGTTTCCTTTCCAAGATGGGAACCAATTGTTCCTTCAGCAAGACATTAAAGTCTTGAGAGCAAATTGTTGCCGTTATCCTTTGACCCTGACTTTGACGGCTTTTGCTGATGCGGCTTTCGGCAGGGTTATGGTGAGGACGCCGTCTTTGCAGGCTGCCTCGACTTTACTCTGGTCAACATCGGTCGGCAGGGTAAGCTCCCGCCTGAAGCTGCCGTACGTGCTCTCAATATGGTAGTAGCCTTTTTCCTTTTTCTCTTCTTCGAGCTTCTTCTCTCCGCTTATGGTCAACGTATTACCATAAACGGAGATGTCGATGTCGTCCGCCTTGCAGCCGGGTACCTCTGCCCTGACAATCACGGTATTTTCTTCCTCGGCAACGTCGATAGCAGGCCAGGCCTTGTATCCCGCAAACGGTCGATCCAGCCCTCTGAAGAAGCCGTCAAACAAATCATCCATCTCGTTATGAAGTCTTGCCAAACCGTTTCTGTTTCTCTTGTTCAAATGTACCAGTGCCATAGTAACACCTCCATTCTTTATTTAATTGTTAACACTACACTTTTTCATTCACGTTCCGAATATAAATATGCAAAATATGTGCCAGATTTTTCGCCCGCCGAAAGTCCCTAAAAATACCTAAAAATCGCCTCTTAAATGGGATTGTCGCATTTTCCGAGCTGTCATTTTGACATCTTTTCTGTCAATTTAACCTGTCGGTTGTCTCAGCCATGAAAATATTGTAAACTAACCACCGTACAGACTTGTTATTTGGACCTGTGAGGTAAAAGCAGTATGAATGAAACACAAACGGTTTCTAATCGGCAAATAGTTAAATGCCCGAAATGCAGCAAATATAATTATCCTGGCTTAATACGATGCAAGAATTGCAACTCAAGTCTACGGCCAACATTTTTAGGCGCTGTCACACTGCTCGGGCCAATCATTCTCACGATAGGAGCAATCATCTCATTAGCTCAATTTGCGAACATTCCCATTGTCATTTTTAACTTCCTTTTTAGTCTCGTTGGCATTGTTATTCTCATCAGCTTGCGCTACGGACGGTACTCGGCGTGGATTGCTCTGCAAATTGTCTGGGTTATTCCTATCCCATTCTTACTTATTTTGGCCCTGACAATCAATCCCCTTCTGATTTTTGTGGCAGGAGGGCAAGCAATGGTAATCACCCCACTCTGGCTATACATACGCAGCAAGCGAGTTAAGGCTTTCTGTTCTGTCGGTCGTCAATTCCCCGATTACTTAAAAGATTTTTCCGAGAAACTAAAAACAGACTTAGGTGAAAACCTGAAGAGCATCACAATCATCGGCAGCAGTCTGACGGAGGATTTCAAGCCGGGCTCCAGTGACATAAATACTGTCCTGGTCCTCGGTATACAGAATCTGGCCTCGCTAAACACTGTCGCAACACTTGCAAAGCCAATGAGAAGGAAAAAAATCTCGCCACCATTACTCATGACACAATCTTACATCGAGCGCTCACGGGATGTGTTCGGCGTAGAGTTCCTCGATTTTCAATTGGCCCACAAGACAGTCATGGGCGACGATCCATTTGCCTCTCTGGAATTCGATAAAAAAGACGTCCGGCTACAATGCGAGCGCGAGCTCAAGGCGATGCTGATTCGTCTCAGGCAGGGATACATCGCCGCGGCGGCCAATAAGAAACTCGTCCGTGACATTTTAATCTCAACGGCAAAAGGAATGTTACCGCTCCTGCGTGCGATGCTGTGGCTGAAAGACGCCGACCGCAGCGCGCGAGGCGAAGCAACTTTTGCTAAAGCGTCTGAGGAATTTTCAATCGATACGAATCCTCTAAGATCAGCAATTAAATGGCGGCATGAGAAAATCCGCCTGAGCGAAACCGAAATGGAGAACGCATACGAATCTGTCTACTCGGCAGTCGAGCAGTTGTCAGAAATTGTTGATAAGCTTAAGGTCTGATTATGCAGCGCCACTTTCCAGGAATAATACTCGCACTGACTTTACTATCGGTTATAGCAACGACCGGCTACGGACAAGCCGACTTGCCGATGCCGCGCCACTACGTCGAAGATTACGCCAACGTGATAAACGCCTCTGACGAGCGCTCGCTCAACGGAGTCCTGCAGGAATTAAAGCAAAAAACCGGCGCACAGTACATTGTCCTGACCGTGCTGTCAACCGGGGGTCTGCCAATCGAGCAATTCTCAATTGAATTGGCCGAAAAATGGAAGCTCGGCCAGAAAGGCAAAGATAACGGCATGCTTTTCGTCCTCGCCAAGAACGACCGCAGGTGGCGGTTCGAAGTCGGCTACGGATTAGAAGGTTTCATAACAGACCAATACTGCAACCGGACCGGCAGTAATGTTCTTTTGCCGTATCTCAAAAAAGGAGATTACAGCAGGGGCATCTACGAGGCCAATCTGCAAATCGTCCAGCGAATCGCCTCAGAAGCCGGTGTAAGCTTAACCGGCATGCCAAAGGTCACACCACCTGTTCCGGTAAGCAGCAAAAGAAGAGGCCTGACCTGCTGCAGCGCACTTCCGTTCCTGATTTTCATTTTACTTATCTTCGGCGGTGCAGGCAGAGGCATGGGATGGTGGTTCTTCCTGCCGTTCATGATGGGCGGCTTCGGCGGCCACGGCGGCTATGGAAGGTCCGGCTCATTCGGAGGAGGCAGCTTCGGCGGAGGATTCGGTGGTTTCGGCGGAGGAATGGGCGGCGGTTTCGGAGGGGGCGGTGCAAGTGGAGGCTGGTAGTGAAAGAATTCAAAAAGAAGATTTAAGAAGGGGAAAAGGAAATGAGAAACTACGGAAAAATATGGGTCGTCCTTATCGCAATACTGATTATCATACTACTTATCGGGCTGGGAATTTTTCGATGGTATATCGGCGGATACAACAAGGCGGTCAACCTCAAAGAGGGAGCGGAAAAAGCCTGGGCGGACATTGATTCGGCTTTACAGCGAAGGCTCGACCTTGTTCCCAATCTGGTCAGCACCGTCAAAGGCTATGCAGAGCATGAAAAAGAGCTGTTCGAAAACATTGCCAGGTCCAGGGAAAAGTATTTTCAGGCAGGCGACAACAGAGCAGGCAAAATTGAAGCGTCCAACCAGCTCAGCGGTTTTTTATCCCGCCTGCTCATGCTGCAGGAGAGATACCCCGACCTGAAGGCGAACCAGAGCTTCCTGGACCTTCAGTCCCAGCTCGAAGGCACCGAAAACCGGATAAACGTTGCTCGCACGAGATATAACGAGGCGGCCAGGCTCCTGAACTCTTATACGAGACAATTCTTCGGGTCTTTTTTCTGCAGGAAAGCGGGCGTTGAGCCAGTCGAGTATTTCGAGGCCACTGAGCAGGCAAAAACCGAAGTGCCGAAAGTTGAGTTTTAAACATAATTAACGAACTTATAAAGCAATGACAGATGAAAAAGGAAAAAGTCCCAAAGAAAGCGCGGTCGAAACACGCTATCTGATTATGCCGCATCAGGCGAATCCTCACGGCACGGCATTCGGCGGTGTGATTATGGCATGGATAGACATGGTCGCGGCAATGGCGGCACAACGTCACTGCGGCAAAGAAGTCGTAACCGCCGGTATTGATTCGCTTGCCTTCAAGGAACCGATCTGTATAGGTGACCATGTAGCACTGAGGGCCTCCGTAAATTACGTCAGCCGCTCGTCGATGGAAGTTGGCGTCAGGGTAACAAGAGAAGACCCTTATACCGGCGAAGAAGTCATCGCGACCACTGCTCACCTGACGTTTGTCGCTCTTGATGAAAACAAAAAGCCCACGCCCGCTCGGCCGGTAGTGCCCGAAACGGATCAGGAAAAACGACGCTACGAAAACGCGAAGTTCCGAGTGCAGGCAAGAAAAGAACTCCTGAAGAAAATGTGCTGACACCGCCTCGTTATCCCCTCAGCATCCTGAGGCAATCAGGGCATAACTGTTGGCCGGAATCGATTTTTGACAGATCCTTTTCAGGGATATCATTTCCGCCGCAGCAATCACACGTGCCGGTTCTCTGCATACTTTCAAGAGCCTCATTCAATTTCACCTCAACCTCTGCCCTCGCCCGGGCTTCTGATTCCGCTCGCTGCTCTGCCTGCTCTCTCAAGGTCGCTTCTTCTCGCGCTTTCGATTCGGCTTGTTCCTTTGCCCTGACTTGAAGAGCGGCATTTTCTTCAGCCTCGACTCTTGACATCGCTTCTGCCTGAGCTTTAGATTCGGCTTGTGCGCGGGCCTCTGCTTCCGAGTTTGCTTTCCGTTCGGCTGCAAGTCTTAATTCGTTTTCGTCTTGTACTTTTGCTTCAGCTTGCTCTCTTGCCCTGACTTGAAGAGCGGTATTTTCCTCAGCCTCGACCCTTAACTTCGCTTCTGCCTTAGCTTTCAACTCTGCCTGAGCGCGCATTTCTGCTTCCGATTCTGCCCTTTGTTCCGCCTCATTTCTCAAATTCGCTTCTTCCTGAACTCTTGACTCAGCCTCTTGCCTGGCCCGGGCTTCTATCCTTACCTTTCGCTCCGCCTCGTCCAGTGCTTCTTTGTAAGCTTTGTCCTTTTCTTCTAATTCTACTTTGGCCTGCTCGATTGTCTTTCTGATTTTCGCTATGTCCGAAGCATATCGCTCTTCCGTCTGCTCAGCCTCGATCCTGAATCCTTCCTCGGCCCTTAGTCTTGCTTCGGACTGAGCTTTTGCCTTTTTCTCCGCCCTTGCCACCGCACGCTTGCTCTTCCTGACCTCTTTTTCACACTCAGTCCTAACCTTTTCAATCTCTTCGGCGGTCTCTTCGCGGATTTTTGCTTTTGCCCGTTCCGCCTGTGCCTTGACCCGTGCTTTTACTGCCGCCTGAACATCTTCCTCGATAGCAATCCGCCACAACAGGCGGGCGATCTTTTCTGCCTGTCGACCATCCTTTGTGGCACACCTCGAACCGTCAGGTTTGAGTGCCCGAGCTTTCGGTTTTTCCTCTCCGGGAAGAGCTGCATCCCACCACCAGCGACCGTTCTTTTTATACAAATTCCCGGGCAACGTCACCCTTGTTGGCGCTTTAGCCATTTTTTAACCTTTCTAATTAATCGCACTAAAGTAAAAAGTTCTTATCTCTTCACTTGCTCGTGAGACTCAGCGCCTTTTTTGGATGTCGGCACCGTTCGAATATCTATCCGGGCCGGAGCCGACGTCTTCTGTGTTTTACCTCCGTGTTTTTCTTTAATCATTTCCCTTTTCTGGTAGCACTGCTCTGCAAAAACCGCTATCTCCGAGTCAAGATTCGAGCTGGCCGAATCACCGAAAAACGCATGTATAATCGGAAAAACCAGATCCGGCTTTTTCTTTCGCAACTCCTTCGACATCGCCTCAATCTTTGCTGTAGCAACTCCTTCCTGCATACAGGTAAAAGGCCCTACATGGAAGATGCCCGAAATATAGGCATCCCCTTGCGGCCTGATTAAGTCATTCATAAATTGATAGGCAATACCCGAACTCAATGGCGATTCACCTTCGATATTGGCGTGAAATTCGTGCTGCCTCTCTAAAGTTTCAATCATTTCCATCGGGCTGGGAAGGACATGTCTGCCGCGCAAAACTTCGTGAAACGGCTCCGCTATTATGCGATCGATGGAAGACATGTATTTGCCTTTCAGAGAAACATTGGCATATTTTCTGGCCACCTTCCACGCCGCGCCCAGATCGAAATCCCTCAGCCGCAGGCCTATGTCTCTTCTTGAATTCCTCTGGTTCATGCCGTTTACATATTCGAGCCAATCGGTAACGGGATCCCTCACGACTTCAAGACCGCTTTCCTCCAGTTGACGAACCACATAACCGGTGCACGGGTCATGCTGTCGCACGTAGATCTCCCCAATGTAAAGTACAAGAGGGAACCTCTCGCCCTGGCGCAGCTTGCAGGCTTCGAACAGCGACACCGTTTTTTCGCCCCACGCCACCAGGGCGTCGGTTTCAGCACCGTCTTCCACGACCTTTTCCAGCTCGCACAGACGCTCCTTCCGCAACCGCGCCATCGCTTCTTTATCTTCGGCGTACGGATGGAATCTGAGGAAAATATCTTCCAGTAAATCGGAGCATTTTATCCCTTTAAACAGCATCCGCTGCATCCTTGACTTGTCTGAGGCACTGAGCTTTCCAGGAAAAGGTATGTCCTGATAATCCGTCTCTGATGAGGGGCCCGCCACAGGAACTTTCTGCAAACCGTCTCTGTCCAGGAATTCTCTTACCAGCTCCGTATATTTTCCGAACCTGCACGGACCGCTTGTTGTAGGCAACATCACAAGATAATTGTCCTCGACGTATTGCCTGCCTTGTTTCTCAATCTCCTCTTCGAGGAAACCTATCGCATCACCTACAACCCCTTTCAGAGGGTGGCAAACTTCCGTATAGATATGTCTTCTGGCTACTTCATAACCCCTTTGCGTGTCCGTAGGCAAGACCTTACTGTTTACTCCGAAGTACCGCAGCCCCGCGGCTCCAACTACGCTCGCATCCCCCATATAGGGAAAGAGCCAGGTTCTCTTTTCAGAACCGTCATGAGATGGTTTTTTGAGCTGCCCGATGCTTACTTTTCTTTGCTTACATTGATTGACGACCCGTTCGTGCGCTTCTGTTCTTGTAACGAACGGAGCGTTGTTCGTTTGCGCATCGGTCAGCAGAACAAGAACCGGTTTATTCGCCGCCTGCTGAATTCTTTCTTCCTGGTAAATTTTCAAACTGTCAGGGCCACATGCGAAGTTCATCATTCTTATCGCGAATAAGTTGGGATGGTTCGCTACATACACGCTCGCTCTAAGTATTTTTACGCTTTGTACCCAGAACTCATTCTCCACGAATTCATCAATCGGTACCTCAGCAAATTTGTGCTCCAGGAACAACTGTGGTATGTAGTGCAGGCCCCTTATCTGTGAGAACATGCTGCCGGAATTCGAGCTTGCCTCGGGATCGAGCAGGACGTAATCTCGGCCTATGCCGACGTAGGCTTTTTCGTTATTTTGCTCAATCTTTTTGAGGAATTTATCGCCCTCGGCATAAAGCTCATTTTTGAATTCATCTTCCGCTTCGTATGCGTACTCAATGGCGTCTTTTATCTGCCGGGTGGTGATGCCGAACTTTAGCCTGTCAAATTCCTGCTTTAGCTCTCGGACGAGAAGCTGCCCGTCTCCGAAGTGCAATATCGGATTGATCTGCTTGTTCTTATCGAGAGAAAGAACGTCATTTAAGATATAACCCTCGGATTCGGTATAAATGCAATATTTCAAGTCTGGAGGACGGTTCATTCTCTGCTCAATGAAGCTCGGATTAAACAAATATTCGATATTCGGGTCCCTGTTCAATACCGCCGCGTGTCCCGTAGCGAGCTTCCTAGCTATGCAGAACTCGGTCCTCGAATTATCGACGCCCATCTTCGCGATTTCTTTATCCGTTCTCGGAGACACAATCGGATAGAAACCAAGCTTGTTGAACAGTGCTGCGCTCCATATCCCTTTCTCTCCAAGCGTCGCGGTGCTTCTTTTTATGCCGACTGTTTTGGCACCTCCGTTGTCCACTATGGCCGATGCAAGCTCGCTCTGCAGACAGCCCTGTTTTTTGAAATGCTTCTCGAACACCTTATGGTATCTATCGACGTAGTTCGTTTTAGGCTTCCTGGAAGTTTCGGAATTTCCTCTGGGGCAAAAACCGCCAGTTATGATTTCATCGGCCTCGATGGAAAAGATTTCGAGCTGGCAGTCTCTCATTCCGCACGTTTTTTCCTCGTACAGCTCTTTGCATGAAACAATTCGTTTTTCGAAAGGCATGTCAACCAACTCCCAGCCTCTGAACGCAGAGCCGTATTTTTTCCCCTGTTCTTCCAACTGCTTTATATTTTCAATGATGTCCAACGCCTGTCCCCATGCTCCAAACATCTCCCTGTGGGGGTAAGCCTCAATTTGTTTTTCCGTGACCTGTGCCAGTGCAGCAAGAAAAGCTTTGCCCAGCGGCGGTCCGCCCTGTGCTGAACATTTCTTGCCGGAGTGCCCGGAGCCGCCGACAAATTTAAAGTAGTAGCTGGCCGCCGTTCCCCTTAATATCGCAGCGGCAATCTCTTCTTTAGCGAATCCTTCGGCGATAAGCCTGTTCTCATCCATCTCCATAAAAACGCCGCACGTCGAGTCGATGATCGGGACCTTCTCGGCCTTCAAGGCTGCTTGCTGCAGGGTATTTTCGACGTTGAGGTTTATTATGTCCGCCATGTTTTCGAGTGTCTGTCCGGAACCGGCCTGGCAGCTATAATTCATCTTCGCTTCCTTGACCGTTCCGTCTGCCGCAAAGCTCGTGAACTTCATGTCCTGGCCGCCCACCTCGAAAATAGTATCGATATCGGAATCGTAATGCTTGACGCCGAGAGCATGGCAGGTTATCTCATCAGTTATTCTGTCAACTGTTTCAATTCCTTCCTTTTGCAAAGCAGCGACTTTTTCCTGACTGACAAGAATTTTCTCGTAAAGTTTCCTCGCCGAGCCGGTAGCCCCTACTCCCTTGACGACCACTTTTTCCTTATGTCTGGAGAGATACTTGATAACATTCTTCAGTGATTCTTCCGGATTGCCGTGTGTTTTGATATAAAGCTTGTCCAGCAGCTTTCCGGTCTTTATCTCTACCAGAGCACCCTTGGTAGTAGTGCTTCCGCCGTCTATGCCCAGGACCACTTCCGTGCCCTGCTTTATTTTCTCAGCAAGTTTCTGTGATTGTTCGTGAACCTTATCAAGCGATTTTGACAGGGGAGGCGAGTATTTTCTTTTTTCTCTGCTGTATGCGGCAATTTTATCGAGCTGCTCAATGTTAAAGACAAATTCATTCTTCTCTTCAATTCCTTTTAATGCTGCACCTATCGCTGCAATGTTGCTGTAATGAACCGGCCTGTTTATGGGAATCTCAAGGAACTCTTCAAGATTTGTTCTGACAAGGTCATTAGCCATTACGCCGCCGGTCGCAATAGCGGCATCTGGATCCCCAAGTTCATTGAACTGTCTGGCTCCCAGAACATCTATTTTGAAGTTCCTCGCAACAGTTCTGAAAAGACCCGCTAAATTGTCCTCTCTCTTGGCTCCTTCATTCTGTTTGTGTATCAGGTCGGACTGAATAACAACACCACATCTGGCCAGAAACTCGCTTGGCTCTGCCGATTTTAACGCCTCCTGCTCTGCCTTATGGAACATTTCCTCGATTCTTGCTTGCAGCTTCGCTCTGTTTCTTATTCTTATGTTCTCTTTCTCGCCCTGTTCGCTCGTCGACGAGGTATTTTCCAGTTTAGGATTTGGCACGATACCTTCGAAGAGCCGCCGGCATTGTTTTTCGATAAGAGTGCCGGAGCCACCTCCACATTTTGTGCCGGTTCGCCATTCCTGAATAACCTCATTGTCGTTGATTCTGCTAAGATTAAAGAAATATGAATCTTTCGCTCCAATGTGGAATATGAACCGGGCCCGAGGGCTCGTAGCAGCGACACCCTTTGGAATCGCCACGCTGTCGAATACATAGGTAACGCCCGGCATGACCCTCGGAAAAGCTTCCGCGCCACTTCCCGTAAACGCCGTATTCACTATTGTATCTCCACCGACTTTTTTCCTAACATCGCGCCATGCTTCTTTAATGGCCCCGATAGGATTTGCGAAGTGCATTATCGGCTTCGGTGAGTACACAACCGCCCCGTCCTTGTCGATAACCGCATAGTGCAAAAAACTGCTCCCGACATCAAACCCTATATAAAGATTTGCATCAGTATTTTTATTCCTCATACTGCTTGTCCCTGCATCCGTAGATTACAATAACCTGCAATTCCATCAACAGTAATACATCCCATTTACATGTTGGCACGAAGAGCCTATTATAGCTTCTTGTGTAAAATATTCAAGTAACTAAGGTTAAATTTGACGGCAGTCTCGTATTCCCAGGTATTCTTAATCTCAAATTACAAACCTGTCATATCATTGTGGACAGGTTGTGAATTGTGGTTCTCAGTACTGTTATATTCGATAACTCCACTTTCAAAACAACGGCACACGTTAAATTTGCCCCTAAACCCAACACAAAATACAACAGGTTTTGCACAAAAAAAAGAAACACTTGTTCTATCCTAATTATATTTTACGCCGAGCTTTAGAGCGACTTTGTTGACTAAACCGCACAATTTAACCTGCCATATGATTAATAATACTAATTTTAATTAATTTATTAATAATTATTATTCTCAGCCTGTCCCAAACATAACAATATCCTGACTACCAGTGCTGTATTCTCATCATTCAAGTAATCGTAAGAGATAAGTAAAACGATCTTGCTATTTTTTTGTACTTTTAGTATTTTGACGCTTTATGATTTCACATCATCTACAATCCGTCACTAAGGATAAAGGCGTTATGTTTACACGCTTACGGGGGTTCTTTGCTCCGCGTGCTTACAGTGTAATAATGTTGGCTGCGTTATTTTGTGCTCTCATGGTGAAGTTTTTCCACTCGCGGCGTTACGGCCTTTTCAATGAATATCTCAGTTGGATAATGGCTGATATTGCCGTTCTGATAGCGATTGATGTCGTTTTATCGCTCATCTGTTACCGCTGGCCCAGGAAAGCTGTATTTCGGGCAACTACAATCGTTGCCGCGATTGTTTGTACGTGGTCGGTAATGAATGCCGGGTACCTTATTAGGACTGGTACACAGATCCTACCGAGAGTCCTTTTGCCCCTTGTTCGTGCTCCGATCAATACATTTTGGATTATTGGCGTCAATCTTGTCAAGATGCCGGCCGCTGCGGTCATTCTGCTGGCACCAAGTGCCATGGCCCTTGCTTTTTTCTTTTTCGTCTTGGCAAAACCAAAGCTACCCGTTTACGAGCGTAAGAGTTTTATAGCAAGGACCATATTTTGCCTTGCTATTGTTTTAGTGGCGGTTATTGCTCGCCCTGCAATGGCCCGGCGCGGCTCTTCACAGGCCGGCTCTGTGGGTCTTCGATACAATTCGCAGTTGCGAGCTGTTATGAGCCTGGTTTTGCCGGACCATAGACAGCCGCTGAATCCGAAGCGAATGATACCAACTTTCGATTCTATAAAAGTTGATCTGAAGCAAAATGGCGTAAAACACAATGTAGTTGTAGTTGTTCTTGAGGGTGTTCAATATCGGTACACTTCACTTTCAGACCGGCAGAGCGACCTAACGCCGTATCTTGCTGCATTGGCCGAACAAGGCATTGAGTTCACGAACACGCGCTCGACTTTAACACATACTACCAAGGCATTGTTTTCGCTCTTTACAGGCAGATTCGCATCGGCTTCTCAAGATATTGCCGAGGCAGTACCGGCTATGAATCCTTATGCCAGCCTGGCCACGATTCTAAGAGGCAAGCTTGGTTACAGAACAGCATTTTTTCAGTCTGCCCTGGGCAGCTTTGAATCAAGACCGGGATTAGTCTATAACCTCGGTTACGATAAATTCTGGGCGAGAGACGACTCGAATGATCCCAATTGCTTTCTTGGCTATCTTGGGTGTGATGAATTCGCGATGTTGAAACCAATTAACGAATGGATAAAGGCGGGGCAGCAGCCTTTTTTCCTGACGGTTTTATGCTCGGTTACTCACGACCCTTATGAGGTTCCGGAGTGGTTTGGGGAGGCGGCGAAGGAGCCGCTGGAACGTTACAAGCAGTCAATATCTTATACCGACAAATTTTTGGCTGAGTTGGATGTAGGGCTTGGCAATCTTGGTGTCGCAGATAATACGATTCTTTGTGTTATTGGTGATCATGGAGAGGCGTTCGGTGAGCACGGCCTGCTCGGTCACGAACGGATTGCTTTCGATGAGGTTCTGCGTGTCCCGTTTTGTTTGCGTGCCCCGTTTTTAGTAGAAACCGGGGAGAAATTCGCAGAACCTGCCAGTTCGGTGGATTTAACGCCGACGCTGCTGGGCCTTTTGGGTTTCGTGACGGCGCCTATAGACCTCGACGGCGTAGATCTGCTTGGGAAAGTACCGAAGGATCGCAGAGTGTACTTCACGACCTGGATGCAGGAAGGGCCTGCGGGTTTTATCAAGGGTAATCGAAAATTCATATATAATCCGACAGATAAGACGACTTGTATTTATGATCTTGCAGCCGATCCGAATGAAATTAACAGGATTGAGTTGCCACAGCAGCAGGCCGAAAAGATATCTGAAGAGATTGTAAACTGGCGGATGGGCACTATTATTCGCATTGATCAGCAAAGAACCGGCAAAAAAGAACTCTTCAATCACTGGATCTGCCGTTGGACGGATCGTGTCTCTTCAACGAAGCGCATAAAGAATTAACACATGCAATCCGTGTTCTGATGAGACAGAACGCAATCAGTTGTTGTTCAAAATATCCCCAAGTCGTTGTTTTTTATAAACACGACGATAAACCTTTTCATATCCAAACGTAAAGCGTTGTTTGTAGTGTGAATATAGGCTGTTTGGGCACAATAAACGTTTCGTATTTGCAACATGGCAATAAAATACTAAATATTGCTATTGTTATAACAACAATGGTCATGGCACGCGTAAATTTCTTATAAGTATGAAGTTAGGTAAGATTTAGCGATAATCTACATCATTACGTCTTTTAACTGGCATATTTTTTGCATATAAATTAGTTTTGTTTTTTCTCATAGCAACAATATTGGGCGGACGGCCTAAAAGTATTTCGGAGGAGGATGTGTCCGCCCGATTTTTTTAATATCGGTAAATCGGTTTTGTGAATGACTTCTATTATACACGGAGTCGTTCCGGAGGAGGAACGACTCCTGAATTTTTGTAAAATGCCTCAAAGCAGCAGGTAAGGAGTCAATATCAAGCCTGGTTAGAAAATCATTCGACATTATTATTGTGTGCTGCTACAGAATCCGTAGCAGATTGGCGAATTGTCAGAAAAAACGTTGATTATGCCTGGGAAGTGTGATATAATGACGATGGAACGATTTCACTTCAGGAAGGAAATTTGGTCCACGACGTCAGGAGTTGCTATATACGAGCTAATAGTTTTAATGAGATAACAAAAGTGTATAATTAACAGAACCGAACACGGTTTTTGCGCATCATAATAACAAAATGAAGTATTTTAAAAGAATGTAAAAAATCGTTGCAAAACTGTCAAAAATGATGTATGATTTTACCGGACGCATACGATAAACACAGCAACGATTAGCGATAACACATTGAAAGGGTGTTTCTATGAGTAGAAATAAAAAGGGCTTTACGTTAATAGAACTTTTGGTGGTGATTGCCATTATCGCCATATTGATGGCGATTTTGATGCCGGCGCTGCAGCGGGTCAAGCAGCAGGCAAAGACTACCGCCTGCCTGGCGAACCTTAAGCAGTGGGCACTTATGTTTGCCATGTATGCCGAGGATAATGATAGCAAATTTTTTAGCGGCCAGATTGATGGGCAGTGGACCGGTAGCGGCAGATTCTGGAGGGAGGCCATGAGGCCGTATTCCAAAGATGACAAAACGTGGCTATGTCCGCAGGCCACAAAAAATAGGGGTCACGGCAACACGGGCGGTGGCGGGAGAATGCCTCTGACGTCGGATGAAGCCTGGGTAATAGAAACTAACGTGGACGGCGACCCTGACGTTGGCAGCTATGGCTTGAACGGGTGGATATTGAATCCGCCGCCGAATACCAGCGCTGTGTACGGACGCAGCCCTGCTGAAGATCACTGGAGAACTGCTAATGTAGCAGGATCAAATAATATACCGGTCTTTACAGGAAGCTGGTGGGTCGATTCCTGGCCAAGGCATGAAGATAATCCACCGCAAAAGAACGTACAACCGACTGATAACCCTAATTCAAACGAGATGGACCGTGTCTGCGTGGACAGGCACGGTGGTTTTGTGAACTGCCTTATGATGGATTGGACCGTTAAAAAGACGGGACTCAAAGAGTTATGGACGCTAAGGTGGAGCCGGAGTTTTATAACTAACGGCCGCTGGACAAAAGCGGGCGGGGCCCAGCCGGATAGTTGGCCCGAATGGATGCGGCATTATAGGGATTACTAACAATTTGCCTTGTCGCGAGTTAGAGACGTTTTTATAATAGCAATCTATTCATATTTTATGCTGGAAATATGAAATATAACATAGCTTGAGGATATGGAAGGAGTATCAGCATGAAAAAATCAAAAGCCTTCACATTGATTGAGCTTCTTGTGGTGATTGCTATTATAGCAATATTGATGGCGATATTGATGCCCGCCCTAAATCGAGTCAAGGAGCAGGGAAAACGTGCCGCATGTCTCGGCAGTATGAAGCAGTTGTCGCTTTGCTGGATTATTTATTCCGACGATTACGACGGAAAGATAGTCAACGGCGAAGCGTTTGAGGGTGGTGACGGTCAAGCGATTCCACGAGGGATGAGTGACCCTGTGCACCCGGGAGAGGTGTGGTGGACAGGCGATGATGTCGGGGATTTTTGGAACGGCATTAATTTAACCCCGGATTTGCAGAAAAGGGCAATCAGGGCCGGTGCGTTATTTCAATATTGCAAGGATGAAGATCTATACCGTTGCCCGACCGGTATGAAGGGAGAAATGCGGACATATACCATAACAGACGCCATGAACGGCCTTCATAGGGACGGCACTTTCAGGGCCGCAGGCAGCAGGCATGTCGGAGAGAGAAACGGCAGAACGGTATTGTGGGTTAAGAGCAGGGATGAGATAAGCGTCCCCGGCCCGGCGTATAGAATAGTTTTTCTTGATGAAGGAAGGATTACTCCCGATAGTTATGCTACTCATTACCAGTCTGAGCAATGGTGGGACCCGCCCTTTGTCAGGCACGGTGACGGCACGAACGTCTCTTACGCGGACGGGCACGCGGACTACTGGAAGTATAGAGGCATGAAAACGCTGCAAACAGGCAAGCTCGCCGCCGAACCCGGTCGTCCGGCGAACGACCTGCACCAGATGGTACCCGAGAGCGAGGACGACTTCCAGGATTTGTACAGGATGCAAAAGGCCGTATGGGGTGCATTGGGTTATTCGCCGCAATATGTGCCAAGTTATTGATAAACAGGATTTCAACCTGTATAATTTTGTAAAGAGCATAAAAAGACATAAAAAGAAAGGGTTATGATATGAACAGTCGTAAAGCTTTTACTTTAATTGAGCTTTTGGTAGTAATCGCAATTATTGCTATTTTGATGGCGATTTTAATGCCGGCGTTGAACCGGGTAAAGGAGCAGGGAAAGCGAATAGTCTGCGAGAACAGTCTCAAGAGCCTGCAGCTTTGCTGGATTATGTACGCCGACGACTATGATAGTAAAATCGTAAACGGTGAAGGCGGAATCGATCGCGGGCAGCTAACTAGCCTTCATGAGATAGCCTGGGTTGGCCGGGCTTGGAAAGAACAATATGGCGACGCAAGAGCGCCTATGAATCTCACTGACAGGGAACTGAAACAGGCAATCGAACATGGTGCTTTGTGGGAATACGTAAAAGACTACGACGTTTACAAGTGTCCCACGGGAAGGCGTGGTGAGTGGGTCACTTATGCGACTGTGGACTCAATGAACGGCCTGGCTCGAACCGGTACATTTAGCGGGGGCAGTCGTTTAACCGCCACGGGTTTGAGAAATGGCAGAACGGTACTCTGGATCAAGCGAAGGAATGAGATAACCAGTCCGGGCCCGGCCCAGCGAATGGTTTACATCGACGAAGGCGCAATGACACCGGACAGCTTCGCTGTGCATTACAACCAAAGGGGCCCCTGGTGGGACGACCCGCCTTCTCGTCACGGAGACGGCACGACGATCTCCTGGGCCGACGGTCACGTTTCCCATCTAAAGTGGAAAGCAGCCGAGACTATCGATTGGGCCAGGGATCACAGGGATTACTATGGCGGTGGCGGCTTTAATCCCACAACACCGGAAGGCATCGAGGAGCTGGAAGAATTCCAGAAAGCCGTATGGGGCAAAGTCGGCTACTAACTGCAGTTGTTTCATAGAATTGTTTATAGAGCAGTTACGGCTTGTCTAAAATGTGCCCTAATTGTGGCCTTTGGAGTTCATCACGGCAGCCAAAAGGATATGTCTTAATCTGTCAACGCTGAGCTTGCGCAGGTAATCCTGTGTAAAATCCAGCTTAAATCTGCCTCTGAAATTCCTGATTCTTCTTTCGAGCTCATGCCTTCCTAAAGCAGCGATTGAAGTCGCCTCTCTCTCAAAATACCTTCTCGACGCCATCCTCGTAACCCTCGTAACCTTTGAATAGATTGTTAATGTAAGCCGGATTCATGTTGTCTGTATCGTCTTTTAAATCTGCACACTTGTGCTGGAAATTCAGTGCCGTTTAACAAACGCGTAAATCGCTTTATTTTCAGTGCAAATTTTTTTTGTGTATTTCAAGGCGGTCTGATAACTTTTGAATATGAAAACAGATGAGTTGAATTATTGTTTGCCGCCTGAGTTGATTGCTCAAACACCCCTTACTGTTCGGAGCGATTCGAGGCTGCTTGTTCTCGACCGTTCAATCGGCAATGTTCAGGACAGCCGGTTCAGGAGCATCGGCGATTTTTTGTCGCCCGGTGATTGCCTGGTTTTGAACGATACGAAGGTCCTGCCGGCACGTTTTTTCGCACGGCGCGCAACCGGTGGTAAGCTCGAGGGATTGTTCCTCGCTTCTGACGACGACGGCGTCTGGACGGCTTATCTAAAAGGGCTTCGTAAGCTTAACCGGGGCGACGAATTCTATCTCAAAGACAGGCAAAAAGCAGATTTCTGCAAGGCCGTGCTGCTGGCAAAGTTAGGTGAAGGCAAGTGCAGGCTTCATATTAAGGCCGATATGGATGCGAAAACCGTGCTGGGTAAAATTGGTTTTCCGCCGCTGCCGCCCTATATCAAACGTGACGACGATCCTGAAGTAGCGGCAAAGGACGAGCAGAGGTATCAGACGGTATATGCCAGACAAGACGGTGCCGTCGCTGCCCCGACTGCCGGGCTGCACTTTACCGAGCCGATCATCGGGCAGCTAAAGCAGACCGGCGTAAAATTCGCCTTTATCACGCTGCACGTCGGGGCGGGAACATTTAAGCCGGTGAAAGAGGAAAATCTCGAAGACCATCAAATCCACGCCGAATGGTTCAGTATCGACCGGGAGAATGCGGCGATAATAAACTCTTCGAAGAATAAAGGCGGCAGAATCATCCCGGTCGGAACCACTTCGACAAGGGTACTTGAGACAGTCGCCGTCGGTTCGTGGATCGAAGCTACCACCGACACGACAGAACTATTTATTATGCCCGGCTACAAATTCAAGGTAGTCGATGCGATGATAACGAACTTCCATCTGCCCAAATCCACACTGCTCGCGCTGGTAGCGGCCTTCGCAGGACTTGACAACATCCTCACTGCCTACCGGCATGCCATCGAGCAGCGATACCGATTCTACTCCTACGGCGATGCTATGCTGATAATCTGAGAAAAGAGAAAGATCGGGATTACAATATTCTTCTTGCCAGCGGTAGTTTTCTTATGACGTTCGCCAGGGCAAAACACAACGGCACAGCAATAAACACAGCCAGAGCGAATTTCAAAAGGGGATATAAGCTGATGTTTCTCAACGCGACTGCCACGAGAACTACAACAGGTGCATGTATAATGTATGCCGTATAAGCACTGGCGGACATCGCTTTGCTTACATTTCCCTGCCGATTGAACCATTTGCGGAACAGAAACAGCAGCGCTATAATCATTGCAATGCCCGTAAACTGCTCCCAGGCAGCATAACCAAAGCATTGCCAGTGAAATCCTCCCATAAAAGCTGAAATGTCACCCGACGCCGCTCCGCCTGAAATAAATAACGCCGGGAATAGAATGAAAGTAAGGATGATGGCTACGGTTAGCCATAATTTTCCCATCGCATCTGGTATCCTTGCCAGCCAATTTTGCCTATATGCGGCAACACCAACAATATACATACATATATACTGAGGGAAAAAGGGGAACTGAAAATTCAAAGGCTCAAAGTTCCAGCCGAGAGGAAGCCATATCCGCACGATGAATGTAACAGTACTCAGGGCAAATGCAAATAGAGCAATGGACAGATTTCCGGGAATTTTGCTGTCTTGGGCAGGAGAAGCGGGAATTTTCAACAACCGCCACAGGACATAGAAACCAGCGAAAATCAGCAGAGCCTCGACAAACCACAATGGGCCGGTACCGATGTGAAAACTGCTGTAGTACCTGATAAGAAAATTAATATATGAGCCTGATGATCCTCCAGTGCCATATGTAACAATCGGGCGCACAATAAGCGGACCAATGACAAAGTCGTAGCATAATATTGGGATGCCCAGGCGCAGGAGTCTTTCTTTGAAAAATCGCTTAGGTCCTTTACGGTCGTATGAGCCGGGAGTAAAATAACCCGAAATCAGAAAAAACAAACCCATCGAAAAGGACTGGACTGTAGCGTTGTGCCATGTCAGCGGGATCAGCATATATTCATCAGGAACGTTTCTGTAGTACCAACTGCCTGCACCGCCATAGGTAATAGAAAGATGCAGCATAGCAACAAGTGTAATAAGGAGAATTCTCAGGTTGTCAATGAAGTACAGACGTGGTTTTTCCATGTCCTGATTTCGAGGGGGACAACGAAGATTCGGCGGCTGTTTAAACACAAGCCGTAACACCTTCGTTGTCCACTCATCCCGGCAGCTTATTATTTGTACATCTTGTCAAAATGACCGTGAGCGGCAACAACCGCGCCCCGCATCATATCTTCGGCCTTGGCAGTTTCTCTATTGGCAAGAGCGGCCAGCAGCGCTTTGGTGTCCAGGTCTTTAGCTGCCATTTCGCAGGCCTCCCAGCTCAGGACGCTTCGGATCACGCGATCTATTCCCTGCTCGACGTTATCGTAGGCCCGCGTCTGCATATCGTGACCCTTCCACCGGTTGAAGCCCGCCTGCTGGATAAGTCCCGCGATGGCGACATTCATGCCGTTAATTCTTGCCCCGTGGTCGATGTCGTACTTGCCCGGTCCTCCAAGAATGATACCGTCGTTGTAACCCTGGCTGTTAAGGTGCATGTGTACCATCATGTCGTTATCCAGCTCTTCAACCGTATCGGCAACGTGGTCGAGACCGATCATTTCAGAGTGGCCGAACTCCTTGTTTACACCCTTTCTCTCTAAAGAGATTCCGAACTCTTTTTCGACCTTGTACCAGAACAGCAGCGCGCTGGCTACCGTCGGTATCAGCATGGCCGGGTGTCCTTCGTTGGGCTTCGGCTCGAAGCCGATATAAAGGCTGCCGCCTTTTTTCGCTTCGTATTTGCATAGCCCGGCGATGCTTTCCTTGAGGTTCTGATACATCTGTTTGATGCCGACGGTTGCGATGTCGTAACCGAACGAGCCGTTCCAGATAATCAGAGCCGGTTCCTTTTCCGGGTGCCAGGCCTTCTTCAGCGTGCTATACGCCAGATCGACCGTCTTGGTGCCTAATTCCTCGGCGGCCTTTCTCTCCTGTGGATCGAGAGATGCTACGCCACCGTAGCCGAAGTGGCAATGTGCGCCGGGTGTAATCATCGCTAAGTAGAGATTGTTGTCGACAAGTGCGTCTGCTACCGCCGCGGCGTTGTCGTCATCGACCTCAGCGTCGTAGTGAAGCTCGATTCCCAACTCGATGTTGTCCGGAAGACGCGGTGCGATCTTGTCGGCAACCAGTTTAATCATTTCCGGCGATCCGAATTTGCCACCCCATTCAGGCCTCATATCGCCGGGCACAAAACCGCCTTTGCCCGGATTAAATGTCCATCTGCAAATACTGTGTAAAGATTTTTCTGCCATCTAATTTACCCTTTCTCTATTTTGTTTTGGGAGATACGATTCATGCTTTCAATTGTTGTTTCAAAACCTCTTCCCACCCTTCATATACTTGCTGATAGGCGGAAGCTAACTTTTCATTGGGTTCGATTGTCCTGACCGGTTTGAGACCTATGAAGGCCTCGTCCGGGCTCTTGTAAACTCCTGCACCGATACCGGCACCGCGTGCGGCGCCCTGAGAGCCGTCGGTGTTGTATAGCTGTACAGTGGTCTGCGTTACGGTTGCGAAAGCCTCGGCGAACAAGGGGCTCAGGAACATATTGGCATTGCCTGCTTTCACAGTAGTCAGTTGAATTCCCATGTCGCGCATTATGCCGAGCCCGTAATTCAGTGCGAAGACGATTCCCTCCTGTGCGGCGCGCAGGAAGTGTGCATTTTTATGCATGTTGAAATTCCAGCCGTGAACTGATGCGCCGATATTCCTGTTTTCCAGAGTTCGCTCGGCCCCGTTGCCGTACGGCAGGATAACCAGACCGTCGGAGCCGACAGGAACCTGTGCAGCAAGCTCATTCATTTGTTCGTAATCCAGGCCCTCACCGGCAATGAAATTGTGCTTTAACCAGCTATTCAGAATTCCCGTTCCGTTAAGACACAGAAGCACGCCGTATCTTGGATCGTCCGCCGAATGGTTGACGTGCACGAAGACGTTGACCCGCGAAAGCTTGTCGTAGTTTTTCCTGTCGCTTACTCCGTAAACGACGCCGGATGTCCCCGCCGTGACGGCAATCTCGCCCGGCTGCAAAACGCTCAGTGACAGCGCGTTGTTCGGCTGGTCGCCCGCGCGATAGCTTACCATAATCCCGGCATCGAGTCCAAGCTCCTCGGCTGCCTCTTTCGTTAATTCGCCCTGGATTGAAAACGTCGGAACTGTCTCGGCGATAAGCTCATTCGAGATGCCGTAGTTGTCGAGCACGAAGTCTGCGAGATCGTCACTCTCGAAGTTCCACATTATCCCTTCGGACAATCCGGAGGGCGTGGTTTTTATGTCGCCGGTCATCTTCATGGCGATGTAGTCGCCGGGCAGCATTATTTTGTGGATCTTGGTATAAACCTTCGGTTCGTTTTCCATTACCCATTTGAGTTTTGATGCTGTAAAGTTGCCGGGCAGGTTGAATAATCTCTTGAGGCACTTTTCCTGACCGATGTCGGCTGCCGCTTTCTCACCTGTCTGCACCGCCCGGCTGTCGCACCAGATAATTGAAGGCCTCAGCACTTGATTGTTTTTGTCAACAACAACAAGCCCGTGCATTTGATAAGAGATTCCGATAGCGTGCACATCGCCTGCATCAAATTCCGCCTGGGTCTTAATCTTTTTCGTAGCGTTCTTGACATGTTCCCACCAGACGGCCGGATCCTGCTCGGCCCAGCCCAGCTGCTTTGCGACAATTTCCAGCTCCTTGTCCGGCGAAGTTGCCGCTGCAAGAACCTGGCCGGTTTCGGCCTCCATCAACGTAGCCTTGATCGACGAGCTTCCAACATCATATCCCATTAATAGAGCCATTTATATAACTCCTTTGCGATGCATAATTCGCTGTTATCACCGCTCTGTCATCAGTTTTCCTTTACGTATAACCTCTCGGATCCACAGTTTCTTACACTGAAACCAGTCCAATTATAGCCATTCTAACCGAATCTACAAGATTTGTTTAGAGAATATCTGACCTGGCTGATCTGGGGCCAGTTAGTTCGTTGAATGGCCTTGAATTCAGATAAAGCCGGACTATTGGGAGAACTTGACCTCAAAATCTTTTGATACTTCCTGACCTGATGCGATGAATAGAGCCCGGGCTGTGTATATTCCCTCAAATTCTATATCATTAGGATTGAACTTCCAAACTTCAGGGAATTCGTGAAAGTCGCCGCCGGGAATGTAGACAGGGGTAAGAACTTGGGCAAACATTTTTCCTTCGCTCCACCTCCATACGATTTTATCTTTATGTTCGATTGTAAAATCGTATATTTGTGAAGTTGGACAACATCCTTCCCAAATACTTCTGTAGGGCCATTTCACTAATAGGGTAAGGTCCATGTATTGAGGTGCTTGAGGCGCAGGAGGCATCTTATTTACCCAAAGGACATCGTTACCGAGCTTTAAGTCAATCTCTAGAATCTTATCCTTTGGCTTCCTGGATCTCTTAGGTTGGTAATTTGTAATCTCTTTGTAGAGGATTCCTCCGGGACTCATTTTCCCGGTAATTGTTACTTTCTTCGCAAGAAACTTGTGCAAGTTAGGATCCTCTTGCCAAAGAGAAACCTGCTTGACAACCACAAACTCTTTATAATTAAAGTTTTGAAGGAAATATCTTGGCCCCTCAGACCTGCTCCCGATCAAATGTAACTTAGAAAATAGATATCCGTCATACTTTTCCATTATTGCCTCCACATCACATAAACTCATACTGTCAAATTAGGAATTCCGTGCTAATTGATACTACATAACTTCAAGCACTTGAAATCCATCGCACCGAAAACTCGTCCCGTCAAAATCACACGAAACCGAGTTCCTCACGAACTCCATCTGTTCAGACATATGATACCAGAAGCTCAACTTGCCTTCAACACAATAAGAACCACAATTATTTAAATATATTCTTTGTTTCCTTTAATCCATACTTCGATTCTCATGATTCTATTCATATTCCCATTTTAGCAGCCAGGGATCTTTTGTTCGTTTTTGAAATGCTTTCATCTCTGCTTTGAGTTCCGCGAGCAACTTTTCATGTTTTGGGCTGTCGGCGAGGTTTTTGACCTCGTGGGGGTCGTTTTGAAGGTCGTAAAGCTCGAAATTCGGGCGATGCAGGTAGGATTCGACGGTTCGTTTACCGTAGTATTTGCTGTCGGAATTAATCGTTGCCTGCCAGGTTGAGGCGGCCCATAAATCGCTGGCGAAAGGATAATCAAGACCGTGAGCGATATTCCAGATCAGTTTGTATCGCCGCTGTCGGACTACGCGCATCGGGTAATACATCGTAATCTCGTGGAACGTGTGAGAGGCATAAGTTACATCCCAGCTTTTCGTGTGCTCCTGTTCAAGCACAGATTTGAATGAGCGGCCCTGGAAGGAATTGTTGCCGGACAGCGCACCGGCGAAATCGGCGATAGTCGGTGCAAGGTCTGCAAAGTTAATCAGCGCATCGCACGTGATGCCTTTTTTCTTTTGCCCGGGCTGACGCACGATGCAGGGCAGGTTCATTCCCGGCTCGTACAGTGTCGTTTTCGCCCCCGGAAAAGCGACGCCGTTGTCGGAGATGTAGATGACTACAGTGTTTTCGTATTTGCCAGCTTGCTTTAAAATATCAAGCAACTTGCCCACGCCCTGGTCGACGCGGGAGACGGACTGGTAGTATTGTGCCAGTTCGGCACGGCATTCCGGTATATCCGGTAAAAAGGGCGGCACAATTACGTCCTTCGGATCATACTTGACTTCTTTGATGCCGGGGTAGCCTCCCTCGGCTTTGTTGCCGAACCGGTCGGGCTTGCCGGGCAGTTCATCTGCTACGCCGCCCCCGCGGTGCGGATCACTCATACAGAAGTATAGGAAGAACGGTTTGTCGACACTTGAGCTGACGAAGTCCCGACAGTTTTGCGCCATCTGGACAGGGCTGCGGCTATTGCCCGGCAGGGCGACGTCGAACTTATAGACGCTCTCGGGCGCAACATGGTACTTGCCTATTCGCCCGGTTCGATATCCGGCTTCAGTCAACAGGACGGGCAGAGATTTTACATTCGGGAAGGAGATGAAGTGGTGATAGCTGTGCTGATGCCCGTACTGGCCGTTTGCGTGATTATACATGCCGGTTAGAATAACCGACCTGCTGGCGCTGCAGCTTGCTGTCGTGCAAAAGGCATTGGTGAAACGCACGCCTTCCGCCGCAAGGGCGTCCAGGTTCGGCGTTTTTATGACAGGATTGCCGTAGCAGCCGAGTGTGTGGCGCCCGTGGTCGTCACTTACGATTAGAACAACATTAGGCCTATCGTTTTGTGCTGCTGTCGTTCGTTGTGAAATCATTGCCGAGCCGATGATGGCAGCGGTACCGCCCTTGATAAAATCACGCCGGTTAATCGATTTAACTTTCATTATTTGCCTCCAACATTATTTTTTTCAAAGATGTGTATTATGCCCTCAACTCGACGCCTGCCGAAACTTCCTGCTCCCAAGTCGTAAGCTCGGCTTGAAGCATCTTAACCATTTCAGGTTTCATCTCGGCAAAGTTATTCTTTTCGCCAAGGTCGTCGTCGAGATTGTAGAGTTTAACTTTGTTATCTTGGATCAGCAGCTTCCAGGGGCCTTTGCGAACTGCTTTTTGCTTCCTGTATCGCCAGAACAGAGTGCGTTTGGGCAGCTCCCTGCCTTTCATCAACGTTCCGAGCAGGTTAACGCCGTCGAGATTAAGTCCCGCTGGAAGTTTCGCCCCGGCGATTGAGACCATAGTGGGAAACATGTCCATCCCCAGCACGGTTTGGCTTGTCACTGAGCCCGGTCTTATTCTGCCGGGCCAGCAGGCTATGGCGGGCACGCGATGTCCGCCTTCCCAGAGGCTGCCTTTGTAACCTGCCAGCGCGCCGTTTGAGCCGTTTTTCGTGGCTCCGTTGTCGGAGCAGAAAAAGATAAATGTTTTGCGCTCCAGGCCCAGACGCTTCACTGTCTCGACGATTTTTCCGATGCCTTCGTCCATGACCTCGATCATTTCCTTATACGCCCGAGCGATTTCTTCCCCTCTGGCTTTTTTGCCTGTTTTGCCGCCCGGAAGGCGCTGCGGCGGATCGTTTCTGCCCTGATATGGAGAATGTACCGACTCGTGCGGCAGATACAAGCAGAAAGGTTCGTCTTTGTGCCGCTCGATGAAATCTACGCCGTGCTTTGTAATAAGGTCAGTGCAGTAGCCTTCTTCGGGGACCTTTTCGAGATTTTTCCACCAGTCGTCGAAGCCGGCGCCGTCGATGTGCGAGTGGTAGTCCACGTTGCCGCTGACGTAGCCTCGGAATTCGTCGAATCCCTGCTTAACGGGATTGAATTGCACGTTGTAGCCTAAATGCCACTTGCCGAAAATCCCTGTAACATAGCCGTGTTTTTTGAGGATTTCGGCGAATGTTGTTTCTTCCAGCGCCAATCCGGTCTGGCGGGCCTGGCCTTTGGCATAGATAACGCCTTCGATGCCGGAACGCTGCTGGTAGCGTCCGGTCATCAGGGCCGCCCGTGTCGGGCTGCACACCGGGCAGTTGGAGTGATAATCCGTGAATTTCATGCCGCCCTTAGCCAGAGCGTCGATATTCGGCGTGCTGTTTTTCTTGCTGCCGTAACAGCCAATGTCACCGTAGCCAAGATCATCAGCCATAATCAAGATGATATTTGGTCGGTTTGCGACGCCTCCTGGATTGGCTGTTGAGCGACCACCGTTCGTCAATGCAGCAGCGAGCGCTCCTCCGGCGATACATTTGATAAATTCACGTCGGTTCATTATCGTACTCCTGTATTATTTGGCCGGTTCTGGCGTGAAAGTCAAGGTCTTCATCTTTCCATCCTCTGTCCATTTTGCCAGCACGCTTCGTGCCGGTATTTCAAATCCCTGATAACAGTGTGATTTTTGTGAGAAGTTAACCATGATTTCCACCTGGTCATCAAAGACGGTACGCTGTAGCATTCGGTCTGCGCTAAGCCAGTTAAAATCCGTCATCTGGGCGAAACCGATTTTTCTGTGTAAAGGCGAGAAAAACTCATAATGCCTTTTCATAGTTTCCCGGTGCTTGTCGAACTCGTCCAGGTTCATATGATACAACGGCGGCACCATGTAAAGCAGCTCTGTCAGAGCGACCGTATCGAGAACGTTGCTGTATTTATGGCTGCTGTTGGCCCATTGATGTGTGGTGACGACCGAATCGTGAAACACAGTCTCATAAAGCGGCAGGCGAAACCGCGGGTCGTAGTAAAAGTACTGATACTGCTCTTTCATCGGGACCTGCTTGACGAACACCTTGGGGCCATCGGGAGGGTAGTACTGCCCAAGGTAGTATTCCGAGTCTCTGTCTTGCATATCCGGGTTGCCCCATCCGAATACTGGTCCGAACATCCCTTCGGCCACGTGGATCACACCCGCAGCGAATGAGCTGCCGCCTTCCGAGCCGATGATGAGTCCGAATGTATCGCTTATCCAGGCCATTCTGTCGATGCGTGCCTGAGCATCTTCGGCTTGGCTTATTCTGTGCAGGGGTGAGTAATCGTCGTAAACTTCGCCGTAGGCATCGCAATCGATAAAATAATAATTGTAAGAAACGTTCTTCATATTTTTTCTGACACGTTTTTCGACATACGGCCTGGCGGCGATCGGACTGAGTTTATAGCCGGTGCCTTTGAATCCGCCTCGTTTGTTGCCGTCTCTACGAACAATCGGGCCGATCTCGAACAGTTCTCTGTCAAATTGTGCCGTAGGCCAAGTATTTTCTGTGCCTCGCATGGATGGATCGTGAATGCTGTGATACGAATCATAGGTGCCCAATAAATAACCCATTCGGTCAGCATGCTCCGCAACAGCAGGGCGTTTTTCGATGCCTTCCCAGCCCTCGAGACACAGCCTCAACCGGTCGAAACCATTTTCCCTGAACCGATTCAGCATCTTAATCGAAACTCCGTCGCCCCATTGCTCGGGTGGCAGCATGAACTGCCCAAAAGCAACATATAGAACAAGGCTGTTCATTCGACATAATTTGGCGCTCGTCAGATTATCATGTTCATTCCTGAGCAATCTGGAAACTTCATCGGGTAGAGTGATACCTCGCCAGGATGCTTCATTGTAGAAATCCTTCTTTGCCAACAAACGGGACAATTCATTGGCTACCTGGCTCTTGAGGTATTGGGACGGCCACTGGGTGTCGGCTATCTCAGCCACTTCAGCCCAATGCTCTGGTGTCATTAGTTGTTTGATTCTTTTGCCGGGAGATGCTTCTGAAGCCCTTGCCTGTTCCACCAGCTTATTGCAAAAAGGGCTCCATTTAGCTCTGGGGATATCATGCCGTGAAAACGGCGCATCGCCCCAGAGATAGACGTGAGAGGCGCCTAAAAGCTTCTCAGCATTGGGGACTTTCTTGATCTTTTCCTTCATGCTTACAAACTTGCCCTGCTCGATCAGCCATTGCCGAAACAGCTTTGCCGGTTCTACGGGGGAGCTGTTGTCACCGAGTCTAATCAGAAATCCGAATTCTTTCTTTTTCGCGAGAGTCGTGAAGTCATGAGTGAATTTAAAACGCAGATCATTGTTATCTCGTTGGAACTTTATCTCGTTGTTGTATGGATTCGTTATGATATATGTTAGTGAAAAGTTGCAGCAATCCAGAGCCCAGAAGGGCATGCTGAATCCTTCCAGCGTGTCACACTCGCCGTAGTCCAACAGATATTCCTTCCAGCGGGAATTATCCAGCGGGATATAGCAGCCTTCCCATCGAGGCCAGATGAGTGCTTTGCTAAGTGGCGTTTGCTGCACAACGGGCCAGGTGAATGAGCCAACAGTATCGGATGAAAACCGAACCGATAGTTCTTTCCGGCTCAGCTTGACGTTTACCTGAGTTCCGGTGTTGTCCATCAACCATTGTGCCTGGCTGTTTGTCTGCTGCATGTTGCTGGTCGGGCCGGGAATAAGTGAACCTTTAGATAAAGGGAATTTCACGCTCTCGTGCAGCACGGCGGTCATTTCTAATGTCCCCGGCAGTATTCTGACCGACCAGTATTCGTTGCTCAAGATAATATCGGCTGGTTGAGAAGCGTATGTTTTATACCGGGCAGTAGAGACTGTCAGAATCAGCAGACAAAAGTGCAAGAGTTTTTGTCTTTGGAGAGTCAAATTCTGTTTCAATGTTTCCTGCATCAGCGTGATGATTGTTCTATAACATCGACGAGGCCGGCGTCGATGTACTGACCGCCTGTGGTTTGGTGACAGTGGATTGCTATACAATTTGTGCCGGCCTTCAAGGCGCTACGGGCTTTTTCATCCAGTGTCTTTCGAACATAGCTCGTAGTATAGCCTTTCAGTTCCGCCACAAGCTGGCCGTTGATGTAAACCTCGGCATCTTCATCGTGGTGGATTGAAAGTTGCGGTTGACTGAATTCGGTATCTTCCAGTTCGAATGTTCGCCGCGCCCAGATGTCAGAATTGTTCCATTCGGTGCGTACAATCGTGCCGGGCGTTCCTTTTGTGCCGAAACCACCCGGGCCTGCTTGCCAGCTCGAATCGTCGAAATCGGCCTGCTCCCAGCCGTCAGCCGGTTCGCTCGTCGTATATTGCCAACCTTGCGACTGCTCCTGCGAGGTCGGGATAATCGTCTTGAGAATGGGCGGCGGCAGATATAAACGTTTGTTGGCTGCGGCGGCTTTTTTCACGTCCATTTTAATCATGGCCCGGTCATAGGTCATCCACCCGTTGACCTCGATTTCCACGTCGGTCGTCTGTGTATACACTGCGGCAGACAGACCTTCGCCGATGATCGAGCGGAGATTGTCAATAAGCTCTACGTACGCATCGGTCAGTTCCTCTCGCGTTTTGTAGCTGATGTAGCCCCAGTTCCTTTCTTCCTGCCAGAGATGGCCTTTTACCGGCAGGCCGAGGCCGCCGAATTCACCGAGCACTGCGGCACGATTTTCCTCGTTTGGCGGCGTTGCCGGGCCTGGATAGCTGTGGATATCGTGTACGTCACCGACCTTGCGATCGGTCCAGCCGCTGGCGTTATTCACCAGACGTGTCGGATCAAGCTCCTTAATCATATCGACGATCCGCGGGGTGTCCCACTGCCCCCAACCTTCGTTGTATGGAACCCACATAATTATACTCGGATGATTGTAAAAGGTGTTGATCATTGCCTTTAGCTCAGCCTCGAATTGCCTGGCGGATTCAGGCGAACGTTCGATGTCCGGATCTCTGGGGCCGATATACTTATCGCCGCTGGGCATATCCTGCCAGACCATCAGCCCCAATTTGTCGCACCAGTAGTAAAGCCGTGCCGGTTCAATCTTGACGTGCTTTCGGAGCATATTGCAGCCCAGCTTTTTCAGTACCTCGATATCGTAGCGCAGGGCGGCATCCGACGGGGCCGTGTACAGCCCATCAGGCCACCATCCCTGGTCCAGCGGGCCGAACTGGAACAGCGACTCATTGTTGAGCAGCAGGCGATTGATGCCTTCTTTGTCTTTTCTTACTTCGATCTTCCTCATGCCAAAATAGCTGCTCACGGTGTCGACCTTTTTTCCTTTGCTGTTTTTGAGTGTTATCTTAAGGTCATACAGGAAAGGCGAATTGGGCGACCAGAGCCTGGGTTTTTTGATAGTTAAGACAATTTCTTCGCCGGCGTTGCCTTTGTTTCTGGCTTTCGTGAACCACCCATCCTTGACCTCGACTTCCACACTGTAACCGGCTGGCTCGGGGCATGCAGCGGTGACGTGTACCGACTTGCTGTCAATATCAGGAACTATCTTGATAGACTTGATATATGCCTCGGGTACCGGTTCGAGCCAGACTGTCTGCCAGATTCCCGTCACTGCGGTGTACCATATTCCCTCTGGTTTGTTGACCTGCTTGCCCCGAGGCTGGGTGCCGGTATTAGTCGGGTCCCATACGCTTACGACAATCTCCTGCTCTGTGGTTTCTTCCAACGCATCGGTGATATCGAAAGAGAATGGATCATAGCCACCCCGGTGCGTTCCGACCTGCGTGCCGTTTACCCACACCGTTGTATCCCAATCTACTGCTCCGAAGTGCAGTAGCACGTTACGACCCTTCCATGTTCGGGGGATGCGGAATGTCCGCCGATACCACAGACGATTCTCCTGGCCTACTGGTTTCATCACGCCCGACAAAGCCGACTCGACCGGAAACGGAACGAGTATCTGTCCATCGAATGTATCCGGCTGCGGTTGGCTCTTGTGCACTATGGCGTAATCCCACAGCCCATTGAGATTCTGCCATTTCTTGCGAACCATCTGTGGTCGCGGATATTCGCGGTGAGCGTTTTTCGGTGAGATCCGTTCGGCCCATCGTGTCATTAGTGGGCCATTGGCCGGCTTCCAGTCAGCATGAGTAGATGAGCAGAGTAATAATGTTGTACAAAGCGAGAGCGAAAACAACTTGATATTGTGAAAAGACCACTTTTCGGCGTTTTTTGAATCCATTTCTTAAATTTCCTTTCTGATAAGCTGAAATTCAGCGAATAATTGGCTAACTGTAGCCTGACCACGCTTGAAAGTCTGTACGTAGGTTATCTGCAATTGGTGGATTTTGCAATGAAATTTGGCTGAAACAGTAGCGTTTTCATGCATTGCCAGAGGATTTCCCGTCTTGATCCGACGACCAGGTTCAGATACACGCTCTATAGAGAATGTTGACGCAATACAGAATCTCAGTCACGGACTTCCACCTGCGAGAGGCCCGGGTACATCATATTATAAACGAGGATAGCGTCACCGTTATGCATGCGGATGCACCCCTGAGAGCCTGCGGAGCCGATTTGTTCCGGTTCCTTTGTACCGTGGATGGCAAAGCCTGTCCTGTTTTTGGCCTCTCCGGAGAGACCCTCCAGCGCGATCCATCGCGAACCTAAAGGGTAATCCGGATCTTCGGGATGATATGTTTTGCCGTCGACGGGATTCGTCCAGATTGGCTTTACCAGTTTACCATCTTGTTTAGCTCGCCAGATTCCGGTCGGTGTTTCCATGCCGGGCTTGCCTAAGCCCACTTTAAAACTTCGAACGAACGTGTTCTGGAGGTAGACATCCATCGTAAAAGTGGAACGATAGACTATCGCTCGGAATGGACCTTTAACGACTTTTATTGGCAGTCCGGCCTGCAATGATTCCGGGCGGTTAATTCGGTTAATAGTCATAAGGAATTCATACGGTACATTGTATTTGTCACCGATGGTTGTGAGCAGATCACCGGACCTGACCTGATAACTCTCACAAAGCGGGTCGTCAGTCAGGACGGTTCTACTAAGCAGCCATTGATTGGACAATTCGGAGAGCTGGTCTTTGACTGAGGAACGCTGCTGGGGACTCATCGGCATTCGAAGTGCCTGGTTCAACTTGTCACGTGCTTCTACGATTTTGCTGGGACTATCGCTGAGCAGTGCCGCAGCTTCTGTGATTAGAGAAGCAGCTTCCGGATTTGGTTCGACTGTTGGTCCGGGCGTCGGTTCCGGAGCAATTTTCGGCAATTCCGGTTCAGACGGCACCTCTACCGGCGGCACAGCCGCAGTCAGTTCGTTCTCCTCGGGCTCTTCGGCAATCTCAGGTTCATCAGTGGCCTCTTGTTCATAAGGTACCCTGGATTCAGCCGGCTTGATAGTATCAGTATTCGTGTTGCCTGTGGGAGTTGTATCAAGAGTTTCAGCTTTATTCTTGCCGAAAGGGCCATAGTAAAAAGCAATAGCAACACAAATAACGAGTACTGCTAAAAGAATAGTGTACGTCCGGTTTCGGTTTCTACGCCCGGCTCGCGGGCCAAAAGGATGACGGGCCATCTTAATCTCCTTTCTGATTGTCGAGATATATTATTTCTTCATCGGTAACTAAAATTTCCACCGGTTCATCATGTTCTGCGACCGGTATTGATTCAAGAAGCTGCTCAGCGAATGCGAATCCGCACCTGTCAGCTTTTAGTTCATCGTTGGCGAAAAACCTGTCGTAGTAGGAACCGCCACGACCGAGCCGGTTGCCCTTTTTGTCGAATCCTAAAGCGGGTGTGACAACAAGATCGATGTCCCCGAACGGGACCGGCAAACCCGATATCGGATTCCGAAGGCCGGATGCACCGGTCGAAAAACCTGTTTCCAGCGAGTTTATCTGGACCGGTATCATATGTCTTTGCTGCCAGGAAATCTTGGGTACGGCGACTACTTTGCCGAGTTGCCAGGCGTGAAGTATGGCCTCGGCAGTGTCCACTTCGTGCGGAAGGGACAGGAACATCATTATTGTTGATGCACCTTGAAATTCCGCTGTCGAGACCAAATTCCGACATGCTTTTCGGCTTCTTTCGCTCCTCTGCTCCGACGGTATAGCGAGCAGGCAATCCATTAACTTTCGGCGTAACTCAGCCTTGTCCATATTACCTATCCTTATCTCCTTAACTGTTTTCGACAGGTTTGCTATTTTGTATCAATGTTTGGAGCTTTTGTAAATACTGCTTCATATTTTTTTCATAACCACGCTCTTTCGGCGAGTAATATTCCTTTTTTAGTTCCGCTGGAAGATATTCCTGCGGCACGAAGCCATTCTCGCTATTATGTGGGTACTTATAATCAACTCCAAAGCCGGCTTTTTTCGCAGCCGGATAGTGACTGTCTTTCAAATGCATCGGCACGCGCTGGGTCGGCTGCTGTTTAACGTCGGCCATCGCCTGCCAAATAGCAGAAGCTGAGGCGTTTGACTTCGGGGCGCATGCGATATATATCGCCGCCTGCGCCAGCGCCAACTGGGCTTCCGGCAGACCCACAAACTCGGATATTTGGACGGCAGCGGCTGCCAAAACAGTTGCCATCGGATCGGCGTTTCCAACATCTTCCGCCGCGCAAACTGCTATACGACGGGCAATAAAACGCGTATCCTCACCGCCCGCTAACATCCGGGCGAGCCAGTAAACAGTGGCATCGGGGTCCGAACCGCGCATACTCTTCTGCAGGGCGCTTGCCAAATCATAGTGCGTATCGCCCGTGCCGTCATAATCAATCGTTTTCTGTTGTATCGACTCGGTAGCAACGTCGAGATTAAATTTTATTTTTATCCGCTTGGTTTCTACGCGTTCTTGACCGCTTTTCTTCCGGCCATCGTACTTTCGGGCGGCCTGTGACAAAACACCCACTTCAAGAGCTGTCAGCGCCTTTCTGGCATCGCCGTCGCAGATTCCAGCAAGAAATTTCAATGCCTTATCCTCCGCCTCGATATCGAATTTACCAAGTCCCCTTTCAGTGTCATTAATCGCGGTTTTGAGTAATTGCAAGACATCCTTCTGGTCGAGCGGCTCAAAACGAAATACGGTGCTGCGAGAGATCAGAGGCGAATTGACCGAGAAATATGGATTTTCAGTAGTGGCACCGATGAGAATCAGCACACCTGCTTCTACATCATCCAGCAGAACATCCTGCTGAGCACGGTTGAAGCGGTGTATCTCGTCAATAAATAGCACGGTTCTTGCTCCGTCGGCCGCGAGCCTGTCACGGGCCAGCCTGATTATCTGGCGGATATCCTTGACGCTGGCCGCAGGGGCGCTGAGATAGTAGAATTTGGCTTTCGTGTAATTTGCAATCACTGCAGCCAGCGAAGTCTTGCCGACACCCGGCGGGCCGTAAAATATCAGGCTGCTGAGCCTGTCGGCTTCGAGCATCCTTGTCAGCAGTTTATCGGGCCCAAGGAAGTGCCTCTGTCCGATAAACTCGTCAAGCTTTTTTGGTCGCATCCGGACCGCGAGTGGTGCTGCCGAAGCAATATTGGCCTTTTCCGCCCCGCTAAAGAGAGTATTATTGGCATTATTTTGATCCATCCGGGATATTATATGCCGATTATGCTGAACTGTCGAAGGTTTATTTGCGAGGATCGAATCCGACTGTAATGGCCGTTTTTTGCCGCTTATCAGTAGTGATAACGTAAGAAAAATAAAAAAATTCACTATTTTTGTTTGATTTATGCAAAATGTGTATATACATTCTAACTTTGAACGGCATAAGAGAGGCGGTAAATATAGTTAAAAGACGTTGCAAGTTAGCCATATAGAATTTTGTGCATTGCGCTGAATTAAGGTTGTACTAATGACAATTTGAAACAATATTTATCGAAAGGAAAGGACTATGGAAAAGAGAATTTTGTGGTTAGGTCTAATGCTTATGGTGGTTGGCATGTACAGTTCAGGCGCTTTCGCTACGACCATGGGGCCCCCGACGGCTGGTCTGGATGCGGGACAGTTTAGTTTAGGTCCTGGTTACTCTACTTCCGATATAGGTGTCGAAGGAGATGCTAAATTTACCGAGCAATGGAAACTTGTTGAAGTGGAAGATGATGGAGTCGTGATTACAACTACGACAACAACGTTTGTTCCAGAAACAGGAAAGGTCAAAATTAAGGACGAGGTCGATATCGATATGATTTTCGCGAATTTAAGTTACGGTATCACCGACAAGTTGGAAGCATCCCTTCTTTTGGGCATGGCTGACGAAAGTAACGTTGATAGCGACTTCGAGTTTGCCTATGGTTTTGGTGCCAAAGCAACCTTTTACGAAGCAGCCGACCTTAAATTAGGCGCACTGTTACAGATGATCTGGTCAAGTTTTGAAGGTGATGTAGACGGCGATCCAGAGGATTTCGTGTATGGGCCTTGGCTTCCTTATATTGAAACCGTAAATACTACCGACAGTTGGGATGCTGACTATTATCAATTGAAATTTGCGGTAGGCCCTACTTACAAGCTGACGGAGGCTGTTTTGATTTATGGCGGTCCGTTCTATCATTTAGTGAGAGGAGATTTTGATATTGAACGTAGTGGTGAAACAATAGAAACTGAGACAGTAGGAGGTGTGACGTATACGGACACAGTCACGTATTCTGGAACGGCTTCGGGAGATATAGAGGAGCAATCAAATTTTGGCGCCTACATTGGCGCTCAGGTTGATCTTGCTGAGAACCTTCCTCTCTGCGTTGAGTATCAGATGACGGGCGATACTGATATTTTTGGTGCGAGCCTCGCCTACAGATTTTAATCATAAGTATGACCTGAAACGTTTGTTATATGTCCTATAAGACGTAAGCAAAAGACACAGAAAAGGCTGTGAGCAGTGAATTCGCAGCCTTTTTTTATATACACATGTGAGCTTGTGTTCCGTTTTCCAGCTCAGCCTGTGTGAAAAAAAGAAAAAAAGAAACTTTTTTTCTATTGTTTTATAGTGTTAATACGATAATCTTTATAGGAGGGTAAATGGGTGGTGTTATTATATTAGTATTGAAAACAGGGTTTTGTGTAGAAAGTCAACAAGAAGTTCGACGAAAGTTATTTAAAAGGAGATGAGCATGAAGAAGCAAGGGGTATTATTAGCAGCCGTAGTTTTGTTCTGTGCGATCGGTTTCGCCCAGGCCCAGGAATCGGAACTGCACGGATCGTTCGACCTGACCTATCAGAGTGATTATGTCTGGCGCGGCTTCGATATTTTTGGCGACAAGAGTGCCGTTCAGGCCAGTCTCGACCTGGATCTGTTCGGTACAGGCCTTGGAGCCAACATCATGGGCCACAGGGCCAATTCGAGCGGATACGAAAGACATGAACGCTGGGATTACAATTTGTACTATCAAAATATTATGTGTGCGGATCAAGACTACGCCATAATGTACAGGCTCGGTTGGATGTATTACAACTTTCCAGAGATGCATAATCAAGACGCAGATTTGCAGGAAGCGCATGCAATTCTTTCTTTGCCGAAGATGTGTCCTACCGGTATCGTTCCAAGTTACGTTCTTGTGAAGCTCTGGCCGAACAGCAGTGGTTCAATGGTTGGAAGTAAGTCCCCATTAGGCGGCACAGCATCAGGCTGGGCCCATATCTTTATGCTGGACTATCCTATGACGGTCGGAGGTATCCTTCCTGACACTCCCGAGCAGATCTTGAATCTGCACGCAGAAGTGGTGTACAATGATGGTGTTGGCCCACCCGGCAATATTGTTGACCATGACTGGACAAACGCAGTCTTTGGCATAACAACGGGCATCGACTTAGCTGAAAATGTCACTATGACACCCGGTGTATATCACCAAATCATAATGGATAGTTCGGTAAATAACAGCAAGGAGAATGAGACTTGGGCCACCTTGAGTATGACGTATAAATTCTAAAACAACAGAATCAGTTGCTATGTAGTTAAAAAAGGCCGGCCTTCTTAAGCGTCGGCCTTTTTTGTTTGTCCTTTCGAAGATTTCTTACCCTGTGATGCCAAACTGAATGATTCAGGTACACAAATGATGTCAAGATATTCTTCCGACCATAAATTCCGCTGTTTCAATCAGGGCCTCTTTAAAATCGCTTTGCTTGAGATCCGCTAATGCCTGTTTCGCCGTAGTGACAAATTCTCGTGCCCGGTTGCGGGCATATTTCAGGCTGCAATGTCGGTTCAGAATTTCTAACAGAGCGTGTTTATCATATTGTGAGCCTTTTCTATCGAGAAATGAATTTATAATGTTGTTTTTTTCCTTTTCGTCCACCACTTTTAGCAGGTGTATTAAAGCCAGAGTCAACTTGTGCTTGTCAACGTCGCTACCAAGTGTTTTGCCTGTTTTGCTTTCATCTCCTGTTATATCGAGCAAATCGTCGGTCATTTGAAACGCGATACCTGCGTTCAAGCCAAAATCTGCCAATGACTGAGCTTGCGATTCACTTGCCCCCGCCAAAAGGCCGCCGAGGAAACAGGAGCTGCTGAAAAGAACAGCACTCTTCTCCGTTATAACGTCGATATATTCCGCTTCGTTTAGCTGCCAATAGTGCTTTTGAACTACTTGCCTTAATTCTCCTTCGCAGAGTCTAACCGCGGCTGTAGCAATTACATCGGCCACTCGCGATTCAAGCTGAGCACACATTTTGAAGACGTGACTTAATATTAAATCGCCTAATAATACTGCGGATTCGTTACCCCAGAGACTATTGATCGTAGGCAGTCCACGTCGTTTTTTGCCTTCGTCTATCACGTCATCGTGTAACAACGTGGCATTGTGCATCATTTCAATGATAGCTGCAACTCTGATATGCGTATCCGTGATTTTGCCGTAGCAGCGACCGGTTAGCAAAACCAAACCTGGTCGAATCATCTTCCCGCAACGACTGCTGATTTGTTCGAGCAGTCCGTTAATATCTCCCACCTTGGCGTGCGAAGTTAGTTGCTGGTTGATAAGGTTTCCGACCTTATTTAGCTCATCAGCAATCGGTCGAAAAGCAGGGACCTTAACTTGTGGATCGGAAGCTGGTGTGTCGGTATGTAACGGTGACTGCATAGTCCTAAGAATTGACTATTTTCTATTGAGTATTGACTGTTGAAAGGTTGGAACGCACTGGCAAAACGCTTGGATGCGAATAGTCAATAGTCATTTGTCAATAGTCAATTATTCTCCTTTCCATGAGTGTATTCGAAGAATTTTTTTCTCAGTAGACTCGTTATCGGTCCGGGCTTGCCGTCGCCGATCATCCTTCCATCAACCTCGACAATCCCGATGACTTCTGCAGCGGTGCCGGTGAGGAAAAATTCATCGCAGACATATAAATCAAACCTCGTGAGATTTTTTTCAACGACCTGGATGTTCTCTTTTTTTGCCAGCTTGATAACGATACTTCGTGTAATTCCTGGCAGTGCCCCTGCTTCTGCCGGCGGTGTGTAAATTATGCCGTCTTTAACGATAAGAACGTTGTCGCCACTGGCCTCGGCAACGTACCCTTCGTGGTTATACATTATCGCTTCAGGCACATCGTTGTCGAGCGCTTCGATCTTGGCCAGGATGTTGTTGAGATAGTTCATGGTCTTGGCCTGGGGCGGAGTCGCCAGAGGATGGTTGCGAACCGTTGTCGCGCTGATTACCTTCATTCCCTCTTTGTAAAGATTTTCAGGATAGAGCTGAATATTATCGGCTATGATAATAATACAACTACTTTCGCAGATGAAGGGGTCGAGTCCTAAATCTCCCGCACCCCGGGTTACTAACAGCCGGACGTAGCCTTCAGCAATATCGTTGGCTTTAACGGTTTCTTCGACTGCTCCGGCAAGCTCGCTTTGGCTTAGGGCGATTGTAAGACGGATTGCCTTTGCCGATTCATAAAGCCTTTTGATATGGGCGTCCAATTCAAAAACCCTGCTGTTATAGACACGGATGCCCTCGAAGACGCCGTCGCCATAGAGCAGGCCGTGATCGAAAACAGTGATTTTTGCGTCTTCCCGGTCAACAAGTTTGCCATTAAGCCAAATTTTTAGTGCCATAGATTTTTCCTTATTAATTGCACAAGCTACGAGTTATTCGAGTTCTTATGCTCAATTTTTCCATCGACCAATGTTACAGTCCGCCCGGCTCTTTTTGCTATTCTTTCATCGTGGGTAACCATTACAATTGTCTGGCCGGCCCTGTTCAGTGCCTCAAGAACCTCTAAGATACCATTTCCTGTGGCAGAGTCAAGATTTCCTGTCGGCTCGTCGGCTAAAAGCAGTTTCGGCTCATTCATCAAGGCCCTGCCGATGGCCACCCTCTGCCTTTCCCCGCCGGAGAGCTGATAAGGTTTATGTTTAATCCTTTCAGCCAGACCCATTTGGGCCAGCACTTCCTTCGCTCGGTTTTTCGCCTGTCTCCGGCATGCAAACCAGCCCATTATGCTTTTGCCCGTCATTGCCGGCAGAAAAACGTTCTCCAGCACGCTTAATTCGTCCAATAGGTGGTAAAACTGAAAAACAAATCCCACCATTTTATTACGAAATTTGTTCAGTTGTCCGGACCTGAACCGGCTTAAGTCCCTGTTTTCGAACTTAACAACGCCATTTGACGGCTTATCCAGCGCGCCTAATATGTGTAATAGCGTGCTTTTACCGCTGCCGGATGCTCCGATTATTGCTATAAATTCGCCCTTTTTAACGCTTAAATTGACGCCTTTGAGCACCTTTACTTCGGTAGCACCCATCCGATAAGATTTGTGAAGTCCTTCAGCTTTTAATATGCATTCATTTTTACTCATAATCAATCATAATTGGCCAACCTGCAGTGTCTCCACAGGTTTTTGTCTTGCTGCCTGTAAAGTCGGTATCAGCGCGCCGACAAGAGATGCAACTATCGCCGAGATAACAATAGTCGCTAACATTCCAAACTCGGCCTGGTTTGGAATATCACCTATAGCATACATTGTTCTGTCCCACAGTTGAAATCCAAAATGTTTATAAAGCCAGTCTTCTATCGGATTTATTTTCCATAGGAAGATCCAGCCGGCCGATAAACCGATGCTGGATCCAATTATGCCCACCAGGAAGGCGTATAAGGAAAACAATTCGATAATGTCGAGGTTCGAGACACCTATGCTCTTCAGTATCCCGATGTCTTTACTTTTATGGCTGATGATCATATAAAAAACGACCAAAACAATAAAAACCGTCGTAATTCCTACAAAGCCGAACATGACGCTCATCTCGGTCTGTTCGTTCTCCATTGGAGCGATGGACGCACGCCTGTATTGTTTCCAGCTTTGGACGGTGACCGTATCCAGTGTGTATGATTGTGTTTCGTCGGTCTTGTCCTGCATGAATTTCTGCCAGAGTAACCGTATTTTTTCACACCCGACTTCGATTTTAACATCAGGGCTGAACCGTATGTGAAGCCGGGAAGCTCTTTTGGTTGGTCCCGCCATGCCGCAAAGTAGTTGAGCTTCCTCGAACGGCAGATAAACCACTAAGCCGTCGACTCGTGGTATGCCGGTGCTCGACTGGTCACTAAAGTAAAAAGTTTTCGTGTTGACTAGGTCTGTACCCGCCTGGGCTAGGGCGCCCCTTGCGGTTAAAGGGAAGCAGCTTATACTATAGCTCGTACCAGCCAGATACCTTGCATTTGTGATATTTGTGATCTTGCTAAGCAGAAATTCTCCAAAAACACATCCCGGTAGATTTGGATCCTGCGTAGGCTCGGATGGTTTGGATAAGCCCTCTTTGGAGGACCAAAAAACAAATCCACTCGAACCCGATTTAAGGGCCCAGAATGCTTTAGAAGCATCTGAGGCGTTATAAGAAAGTGTGTCCGCGAAGCCAGTCGCTAAGGCGTGCCTGACGGGATCTATTCCCATAATTTCAATGACATCGTCCTGCTTCGAAACTATCGGTCTTAGAAGTGCGAAACTTTTTATAACGGGCGATACAACTTCAATGTAATCCTGTTGTTCCAGTATTGTTGTGAAATCCTCATAATATGCAAAACCCACCAATGATTCGGTTCCGACGATGCAGTCACCAGCGAAGCGATGATTCTTTTCTTTGAATTCGTTGACAAGCCCGGCCATTACGGTCATCACTACGATTACGATAAAAACAGAAAGCGCAACTGCCAACACCGCAAAATACGTGATTCGGCGTTTCAAAAGATACCTGGTTGCGAGAATAATTTTATACATTATTCCATCTCGTGGAATTTCTCAGATTTCTATTCGGCCAGGGCTATTCGTATCGCAGGATATTAACGGGCTTTGTTCTTGCTGCGATGATTGCGGGTATCAACGTTCCGATCGCCGCTGCTATAATTGCCGTTAATACAATACGCAGTGCCCATGACCAGTTCACTTCATTCGGTATCTTACTGAATAAATACACGCTGCTCTTCCAAAGCTTCAATCCAAAGATTATCCGGATCCAGTCTTCAATCGTATTAATATTCCTTGTGATAATGTACCCGAGGCCGGTTCCGATGGCTGAGCCGACCACCCCGACACAAGCGCCGAAACCGACAAAAACAATCGTCACTGAACTGCTTGTTGCCCCACAGCTTTTAATAATCGCGATATCTTTTTGCTTGAGTCTGACAATCATACAAAATATGCAGAAGACTAAAATGACGACGCCGGAACTGACGACACCAAAGATCAACAGCAATATTCCCATTTGCTTTTCATACGCGGCGATATATGGACTTTGCAACTGTCTGGCTGTTTTGATTACTGTGTACGTCAACAGGAACGAATCAGCGTCGAGCTGCTCTTGAATGAATGTGCGCCATACGCCTTGAATCACAGCCAGTGCGACATCCGCGTTGGAATTGTCCGCAAGTTTGATCAGGATCTGGCTGGCTACCGGTGATTCTTCGTCGGGGTATAAAACCTCTTGCAGCTTCTCGATCGGCAGGTACGCACAACCGCTGTCGAATTCATAAACTCCCGTTTCGATAATGTCCGCGATCTCAAATCTCATGACCTGCCTTTTGAATTCTGGCCTCGAACCGTCATCTCTGTTTCCTCCTGTCATAGTACCTGTGGTCAGAACAACGGGTTGGCCGAGCATCTTTTCTGCTGCATCGTAATCGTACTCATCCGTTTGCTCGTCGGGTTCGCACAGCACGCCAATTCCTACGAATCCGCCTGTTTCTTCCGGAGAGCCCGGTATGATGAAAGAAGGCTCAGAAGTTTCTTTGCCCTGCCTGCGCAAATACTTGGCGAAGCCCGTAACTTTTGCTCTGCCGGCTGGCTCGATACCCCAGACTTCCACAGCCCGCACATTGCCCCTTCCCGGGAGGTGCAGCAGACCGTAGCCGGATATCATTGCCGTTGCGGCCTCGATCGATTCGGTTTGCTCTAATTGCTCGATCAGCAGTGGGTATTTTGCAAATGTCGTCGGAGGAATCAGGATAACATCGCCCAACGATTCGACGGCAGCTTTTTCGAATGTGTCGATAAAACCAGTGAACAGACTTGCGACAACTATCAGCAGCGACACGGAAAGAGCGACTGCGGCAATACTCAAAAAAACGATTTTTTTCTTACGCAGATATCGCAGCCAAAGGAATAATTTCAGCATAGTATTAGTCGTCAGTACTTAGTTGTCTGTATTATCTCACGTTTTACGTGGTGTGTTGAGCGAGGTCAGGGCCCTAAGTTTTTGCAGGTCTTAGCAGAGGAAACAACACCACGTCACGGATACTTTCGGCACCGGTAAGCACCATTATTAACCTGTCGATCCCGATCCCCAGTCCGCCGGCCGGAGGCATACCATATTTTAATGCCGCTATAAAATCGCCGTCCATAGTCGCCATTGTTTCTTGTTGTCCGCGAAGCTGGATATGGAAGTTCTCTTCCTGTATTGCCGGATCATTCAATTCGGTATAGGCGTTTGCCAGTTCCATTCTACCGATAAATAATTCAAAACGTTCGGCGTACTTCGGATCGTCTTTCTTCTGTCTCGTTAGGGGACACAACTGGGCCGGATAATCTAACACAAAAGTCGGATTGACAAGATTATTCTCAACTGTAGCCTCAAAAACCTCGTTGGCAACTACAACGTCGTCCATCTGGGCTTCTTCCAGCTCAAGCTGTCTGGCTTTTGTTCTGACAGCCTCTATGTCATCAATATCACAACCAGCGTATTCTTTCAACAGGTCAGCATATTTGGCCCGACGCCATGGACGGGTAAAATCAATAGTTAGCTCACCGAATTGGATTTGTTTTCCACTGGCGTGTTTTTCCAGGCACATTGAGATGACCTCCTCGGTCAAATCCATCATCACGTTATAATCGGCGTACGCCTGGTACACTTCTATCATGGTGAATTCCGGATTGTGCTGACGGCTGAGTCCTTCGTTGCGGAAGTTCCGGTTTATTTCGAAGACCTTTTCCATTCCGCCTACGAGCAGCCTTTTCAGGAATAGCTCCGGCGAAATCCGCAGGAACAAGTCCATATCCAGGCTGTTATGGTGTGTGATAAAAGGTTTGGCTGCAGCTCCGCCAGCAATGGTTTGCATCATAGGCGTCTCAACTTCCAGGAATCCTTTGGATACGAGAAACTCACGAATAGTTGTGACGATTGCGCTGCGCGTCTTAAATCGCTCCATTACTTCGGGATTGGCCCACAGGTCCACGTATCTCTGCCTGTAGCGCTGGTCAATATCCGCCAGACCGTGAAATTTCTCCGGGGGATGCAGCAGGCATTTGCTCAGTAAAACGACTTGGTCGGCCCAGATTGTGATTTCACCTGTTTTGGTCCTGCCCAACTGGCCGGTGGCGCCGATGATATCGCCGAGTTCAAGCAATTTAGCTACTTGCCATTGCTCGGCCAGCAGCTTTTTACTCAAGCCGACCTGAATGGTTCCGCTTCGATCGCGCAGAGTTATAAAAATCAGCTTGCCGATATCTCTAAGAAGCACGATCCTGCCGGCACAATTCGCCTGCTGTGTAGTGTCGTCATCTTTAAATCCGCTCTTTATATCTTCTGCCGGCTCGGTGCCTTCGTATTTATTCCCGTAAGGCTCGATGCCCAATTCTTTTATCCGGGACAATTTTTCCTGTCTTTGCCGTTCGAACTTGCTTACATCTTCTGCCTTTGACAAATCAATACACCTGTAAAAAATGAAAAGTTATCGACACGGAAGTTAATTAACCAGATGCGCCTGAGCGAGCGTTTCGTCCTGGATTAACTTGCTCTGGATTATCAGCAAACCGACCGCCAATTGCGGATCGGCAGCGAGAGTTTCCTCAATCGTGTGCTTTTTAAAATCACCGTTGGTGCCGTTGTGCTCGGCTTTCACCAGTACATCATTGTTTCTCTGCACCTCAATCATTTTCTTGAGTTCATCGCTTCTCAATTCGACCTCCACGTTCGGTGCGACACCCCAATCTTCCGTGCCCAGTTTTTCCATGGTGTCTCTGCTTTCAACTCTTTGACCGGAGGGTAGATGGTAGTATGCCATTGTGTATTTTAATTGAGAACCTCCCCCGAGAAAGCTTAAGCCCGTTATCCCCTGCACGCTGCCTTTGCCGTGGGTCCTGGTTCCCACCAGGATTGCTCTTTTGTATTTCTTGTCTGCCAATGCCCCTGCGACAATCTCGGAAGCACTGGCCGAGCTGGAATTTATTAATATCACGAGTGGATAATTCGGATGTGTTCCTTCCTTTTTTGCTGTTTCGTAGATGTAGTTAGGTATTCTGCCGGGACCGGATTGCCTTTTGACTATGAGACCATCCTCGATGAACATATCAACCACAGCGACCGCGCTGTCTAAAAGTCCGCCGGTATTGAACCGCAGATCCAGAATCAGCCCTTTTAAGTCCCTTTGCTCGAGGTTAAACAATACTTTTTCCAGACCTGAAGCCGTTTCGGAAGAAAAACTGGTGAGGCGAACAAAGCCGATCTTATTTTTCTCGTCGATCATATGCAGCCACTTGCCTGCCTGGGACCTTTGCCAGCCGCGAACTGTCGGGACAACAATTGTATCTCTGGTTATGGTAACGTCGAAAAGTTTGTCCTCAACCTTCTTGTCATCACTCGGACGTCTTACTTTCAATTTCACGTCAGTTCCTGCCGCCCTTTTATTTTTTTTGCCGCACAAAAGAGGGACATACCCTTTGTTTCAATATCGTCCACCTCTTCAATTATGTCACCCGCATCGAGTTTGGAATTGAACGCCGGGGTGTCCAGCAAGAGGCTCGATACCGTCAGCATTCCTTTTTGTTTCGATATTTCGATACCAATACCTGTAAACTCGCTGGTCATCATCTGTTCGAAATCCTGCACCTGCCTGGGCCAGACGATTACCGTATAGGGATCAAGTGCCGAAAGAGCAGCTTCTACGAATTGTGCGATAAGAACCGTCTGCGGCAAATTTATTGTCGATTTGTTCAGGTCGAGGACACTGTCGAAGACGTCTAAAAACTTGTTCTTATCGAACCGTGTGAGTCCGCCTGATGCGGGTTTGACTTCATCCCGCAGTTTTGCCAGACCATCCGACCATCCAGTAAGCTTATCGGGAGCGAAAGTGTCCCTTATTGCATCTAAGCTGTTTTGATTACCATTTTTTGAGTCCTCGCTCAATCTGTGTGAGGTTGATATAACTTCTGCCAGTAATTTGCAGCGTTGAATAGCTTCAGTTGCTGTCTCGTTGTAATTAATGATGCTGACGTAATGTGCATTCAGGAAGTTAATCGCACTAACGAACAGTTCTTTCTTCACCCCTTCGAAGCGTTCGGCGCTGGTCTCACAGGGGCTGTCCTCGAAAGCCATTGCGATAGTGGCCTTGTCCAGAAGCTGCTGGCCGTAATCCGAATATCCCTCATTCTCCGGATCGATTGCCATTAGCCATCCGTAGCAATTTGTATATGCTTCGAGCCATTTGCCTTCGACTTCGTACTCGGCGGCTTTGTCTATTGCTTTTTGCATCGCCTCTTTTACGAACGGATCAGACAGGAGCTGCTTTTTCTGTGCCTCGTCTGCAAATTCGGCGGTTTTGTTAATGGCCGAGAGTGCCGAAATGAGATTATCTGTTTCGTTCGCATCGTTAACGTCGTTGGCCTCTGCCGGAGCATGAAGTTTTTCCAATTCCGCCAGAGCCTCTGTGTAAGCAGCTTCTTTTGCCGATTGACGTTGTTGACTGATGCTTTTGTATTGGTCAACGACCTGCAACAACTGTGGAGCGGCCTTATCGAGTTGAGCCGGATTGTCGTTGCTGCTCTGTTTTATCAACTCGTCGGCGGCGTCGAATTGACCTTCGGATATAAGCTTAAAAGCTTGCCCGATAACACCGGATTCAACTGATAGAGGAGATTCAGCGGTTTTGCTTGAATAGGCCGTTGACGATAATACTATCGTTACCAGCCAGAACAGCCATATCATATTGCGTATCGTGTGTCTTTTGCTTTGCATTTTATACTAAATCCAAAATTTAATGTTGAAATCCGGAATTAATTAACAATCCTGATACTTTTAGCTTCTCAAAAATCCCTTTTCGGATGATTTAAATCTCGTTCATCCGGCATTGTTTCGGACTTCGTTGTTCGTACTTACTGTTATTTGCACTCGGCCGCCTTGCCGGCACAACCAAGAACGTGCAGCTTATGTTTGACCATTGCTTTGATAGCATCTCTGCCTGGTCCGAGGTACTTACGCGGATCGAACTCGCCCGGCTTTTCAGCAAAGACCTGCCTGATTTTTGCGGTCAGAGCCAACCGCAGGTCCGTATCGATGTTGACCTTACAAACGGCCATCTTTGCCGCTTTGCTTACGGCATCCTCCGGCACGCCCATTGCGTTCGGCATTTTGCCGCCATATTTGTTAATCAAATCCACAAATTCTTTCAGCACGCTGCTTGAACCGTGCATCACCAGTGGAAATCCGGGTAGTTTATCGGCGATTTCCTGGATTACATCGAAAGCCAGTTTCGGTTCTTTCTTGAACTTGTAGGCTCCGTGGCTGGTGCCGATTGCGACGGCCAAGGAATCGACGCCGGTCTTAGTGACAAATTCCTCAACCTGATTCGGATCGGCCAGGTGTTGGCTAATATCATCGTGGTCCACGCCGACAACATCCTCTTCGATACCGCCCAACTGGCCTAATTCTGCTTCTACGACGACGTCTCTGGCGTGAGCATATTCGACCACCTTTTTGGTAATAGCGATATTTTCTTCGAGAGGTTTACTTGATGCATCTATCATCACTGATGTAAAACCATCATCGACAAATTGCTTACAGGTCTCGAATGTATCGCCGTGGTCGAGGTTTATCGCAACGGGAATGTCAGGATTTTCCTCAACCACCACATTGATAATAGCTTTCAGATAGCTGATTTTGGCGTATTGACGCGCTCCTCTGGAGACCTGCAGTATCAGCGGAGCCTTTTCTTCGGCTACGGCGTCAATTATGCCCTGCGTGATTTCCATATTATTTACATTGAACGCCCCGATTGCGTAACCATTCTTGTATGCCATTTCAAACATCTTTTTGGTATTAACCAATCCCATATAACTCTCCTTAAATATCAATTATCCACCGGACTTCTGCAAAGTCCAAGTCAGGCACACTTTGAAAAGGAAAATTATCGCTGGATTTTCCCTCTTCAAACTACAAGGGACCTTAAAACAAGATCCAATCCGATTATTCGAGGAAATCAAAAAAACGGATTTCCGTATATCATATAAGTTCGGCTTGAATTATGCAAGTCTTTTCATTTCTTGATAATTTGTCTTTAATAGCCAGCCGAGCCGCCTATACCGACGTATTTTCTCTCTCCGATTGCCACTCCCGGTACGCCCTGCGGCCATAAACTAAAGACAATCGATTGTCTGTCCAGCGATTCGTCCGCACTAAACGTCAGACCCCAATAAAGCCGGTGATATTGCCGTATCAGCGTTAAATCACTTCGTATTGTTGATCCATAGTCAAAATCAATCTGTTGTGAATAAACCACGGTGTATCGCGGATCAAGTACATAAGTTACCGCGAAAGTAAATGCGTTTGACCCATATTCGCCATGGCCGTTATCAAGTCGTCTTAAATATCTGCTCCCTATATAATATTGGAGATTAGGCCACCTCAGGTGCGAAAAACCAACATTAAATTGCTGTACTACACCGCTTTGCATGTCATAATTCATATCCGACAATACGGCCGAAGTATCGCTCAAAAGCCAGCTATAGTCAGCTCCGATATAATTACGCCTAGGACCGAATAAATCACTGCCGCGCCTGTCTTGCTGCGGTATAATCCGGCTAAATATATTTATCGGCGGAATAAACGGCTTATTCCAGATAAATTTATCAGCCCCGGCCGAATCGTCGCCCGAGTTATTGACCCACGTAACATCCATATCCAGCCGCATCCAGTCAACATTGCGTTGTTTATCACCCAAACCGCGTTTTGTTTGCAGCCGTTGTGAGATACCTACGTTCAAAGTATCTCTCTGTTCGAATACCGAGTCATTTTCGGTATAGGCAACAGCCGTCAGGTAAGGCTTTATTATGTGCCGCATCTGGTTCAAATCCCAGAGTTCCGATTTGACATTGGGATAAACCTTCCAATAAGGCTGTGTTGAAGCACGAAATCCGGTTTCGCCAAACCAGACATTTTCCTGCCCCTCAGCTAATCCGCCATTAAGTTCCCTATAGAAGCCCAATCCATCTTCATAAGCTACGGTCCCGGCAACAAATGGTACTATTTTCGCCTTGCCCATAGTCATCGGCATATCGATCTCGTTTCGAGTCGTAGCGAACGAAAAGAACTGCTCCGAGCCGGGACCTGTATAAGATGGAGCGTATCGCTGACGCAACCTGCTGGCCTGAGTATCGCTGTAGAAAGTCAGCTTATCGTCGAAAAACGACTGGCCTGTCCAGTGAAATTCGGCGGTTGGTAATTCTTCCAGCGTGTTGACGAAATCGTTGATTCGCGTCTTACCTAATAAAGAAAGGCCCCAGTTGTCCTCAATACGCTTTGCATGAATGATCGTTTCCTGCTCCTTGCCGACATAGAATTCGCTTCGATAAAAACTCTCCAAAAAGTTTTTATCGGACAAATAACCGGCCTCGGCGGTAAGCTGCCAGTTATGGGGCAGGAACTGCCTGTGCTGCCATCTGAAACGTCCGCGGAGTTCTCGGTCAGGCTCAAGATTTTTGCGTATTCTTCCGAGTCGGTCCTCGCCGGAATCGTGAATCACATAACCCAAGATCTTGCCGAAATATTTCTCTCTTGTGTATTCGGTTTCTATTCCTCCGCCGAAGCCGCGTTCGCTATAGTAATCCAGCGCTAATGTGCTGTCCGTTCCTTCCGGCTCCCGCAAACCTAATAGCCGGGCCAGGTACCATCGAGTCTCACTGAATGTTCCGCGGATGTTGTCATGGCCTATATGGATGCTCCTAATTGGCAGGTCCGGTCTTTGTAGATTGTTACGCATGTAAGGCCATTTGAAGATCGTCTTGTCGTACATCTTCAAACGCACATCGTGCATCCTTGCATCGTAGCTGCTTTTCGAAACTCCTCCCTGCTGCTCATCGGCAGTGGTCGTGTCGGTAATTTCTATTTTCGAAGCGGTTAATGAAACCTGAGGCAGGTAAAACTCGCTGGTTGTCAAAATGATATCGTCGGCAGCGAATTCATTTTCCGCAATCTGCCTGAGTTTTGCCGCCCTGACGTAAATTGGAATCCCTTGGCGTGTGTCGAAATTCCTCATTACCGCGTTTATCGCTATCGCCCTTTTTTTCTGGAAATCGTAGTATATCTCGTCGGCTCGGATCGTTCGGTGTCCGTTGGTTAACACGATGTCGCCGGACATATAGATTGCCTGCGCACCGGACAGGATATCTTCGGATCCACTTGTGCGATCACCCGCCGGTTGTTGGTCCTCGGGAAAAAATATAATAGCATTATCGGCCTGCAATTCCAGCAACCCGCCTTTTTCATCCTGCTTCTGATAGAGATAGAACACGCCGATCACCGATAAAATGTTCTCTTTAAACTCGAGCGTTGTAGTCTCTTCAACTGGCGACAAGCGAAGCGGATACTCAAAACCCGGCTTTTTGTCCTGCTCCGGTTCTTCCAGCGTTATTGTCTCTACCTGCAATTCAGTTTCTTGCTGTTCGGTTTTGGCTTTATCGCTTTGGACGGTCCACCCCGGCCTTGGCGGTATAAACACCAAAACCAGTAGAACTAAAATGGGTAATATGTTCTTTCGTATAATCATCTGTCAATATTGCAGGCGTCGGCTTGTCGTACCGGACGCATCGCGCATTAATGCTTGACGAGATTATAGCCTGCTGTCCCGGCAAATCCAGCAAAAAGCTTTGTTGTTATGCTGATGGCTTGATTTATCCGCCGGTTTGTTGTAAAAAGGTGCCCCATGACAAAGAAAGAGTATTCACAATATCAGAAGTCGGTGATATCGGGATATTACAATAATCTTGATTCGATAATGCTGCAGAAGCTTGGCGAGCTTGTGACCGAACTTTATCTGGCCGATACGCAGGCCAAAAAGGACCGGCTATGGGATAGGGCCCACAAAGCAATGGTCAAGTTGAAAATCCCGCCGGCAATCATCGACCATATCATGAAAAAACAGGATGTAAAAATATTAGCCAAAAACCTCCAGGACTGGCAGGGCGGAAAAAACAAGAGTAAAAAATAAAAGGTCTATCTCCCAATTTTCCCCTCTGAGATCTTCAATTGGTTTTGAGTTCCTGATGTAGATGTAGACGAAGGGAGAAAAATATTTTCCTTATACTAAATGTTTTGCGGAGAGCGTCTAAATTGACAGAGGGCAGGTGGTAGACGCGATATTGAAATTGTTCATACTGAAGAAAGTGCGCATACGTTCTGCGCTAGCGAAATTGGAAGGAATGAAGAATGAATAATAAGAACACAAAATCGAAAATAGACAGACGCTGTTTTTTGCATTCGGCAGCAGCGACAACAGCCGGACTGACATTCTCACCTATGGTCGTTGGAGGAACGGATATTGAAAGAAAGCCTGATGATATCAATGTGGCCTTGCTTGGAGCTGGGGCACAGGGACAGGTTTTGATGAACGCCTGTCTGAAAATTCCCGGCGTTCGATTCAAGGCTGTCTGCGACATCTGGACGGCGTACAATCAAAAACGAGTCTCACGCATGCTCAAGGCCTTTAAGCACGAGCATAATACATACATTGACTACCAACAAATGCTCGATAAGGAAAAAGACCTCGATGCTGTTATTATTGCAACACCTGACTTTTGGCATTCGGAGCACACCGTGGCCTGCCTCCAGGCTGGTCTGCATGTCTATTGTGAGACGTCGATGTCGAACACGATTGAAGGTGCCGGGAAAATGGTCGAAGCTGCCAAAAGAACCGACAGACTACTGCAGATAGGCTGTCAACGGCGAAGCAATCCTCGATATCTTCACTGCTACAAGGAGCTTCTAACGAACAATAACGTTCTTGGGCGTATTGCCGCCGTCTCAGGCCAGTGGAACCGGTTCGTAAGAGGATCTTTGGGCTGGCCGCAAAGAGCCGCCCTTGACCGGACTACACTCGAAGAATACGGTTACGAGTCGATGACTCAGTTCCGGAACTGGCGATGGTACCGGGGGCTGGGGGGTGGCCCTGTAGTCAGTCGTGGGTCACATCAGATAGATGTTTACAACTGGTTTCTCGGAGCATGTCCAAGCTCAATTATTGCCAGCGGTTGCACCAGCTATCTCGATAGGTACACCCACCAATGGTACGACACTGTGATGGCTGTTTATGATTATGAAACTGTTCAGGGATCGGTTTGCGCATACTATCAGATACTCAGCTGCAACAGAAGCGACGGGTACTTCGAAAAGTTCATGGGTGACAAGGGGACATTGATAATATCAGAGCCCAGTCATAGAGGAATGATTTATCCGGAGAAGATGAACTCCGACAACAAGGTTTGGGCAAGATGTGTCAAAGAAGGCCTTCTGATTTGCCCTGAGGAGATAATGCGGAGAATAGACAAGCTCACTATCGACCAGCTTTCAAAGTTACTCGTTGTCGATGAAACCCCGCCACGACTGGAACGTTGTAGTCTCAAGCTGCCAGTTGAAATTAACCGGCCCTATCATCAGCCGCACCTGGAGAACTTCTTCGATGCTATTCGCGGCAGGGCCCAGCTCAACTGTCCCGCTGAAGTTTGCTATAAGACAGCGGTGGCCGTATTAAAAATCAACGAAGCGATTGAAGCCGGCAGAAAGCTGGAATTTCATCCGGACGAGTTTGTATTTTGATCGATTGTCTATATTCAATCGGATAGGATACATGAAAAGGTCCTTGAAAATATTTACGGTTGGGATATTTTTAACAGTCCTTGTTGTTGGGCTCGTCCTGTTTAGGCTTTGGATTTCGTCGTTTAGACCGCCGTCGTTGATTTCGTTAGATTTTCTATACGGCCGGGCCATTACGGCAAGCATCGAGTCTGACCCGCGCAAGTCGCCGCTTGCTGTCACCGCCGCATCAGGCGCGCCAATATATCATTCGTGGATTCAGTACTATTCGTTCGAAGCGGACTTTAGCGACCTCTGCAAAGCAGCCGACGCTGAGCTATTGACCCTTGGATTTAGAGCGCGCACACGCTCAACAGATGGGTACAAATATCGAATATACATAATCGACGAAGCTACTTCAAGTAGAACAGTCATTATCTTTGAGAGACAAAGAGTTGTTGGAACACAGAATGCGCAATTACAGCAATCCTCGATTGCCAGGACTTATAGGCGCGAACGTAGAGACGGGTGGGTCACTGTGAGAATTGAACGGGATCGGCTTCCTTTTTGGCCCCCACGGTACTTACTGTACCGGTTGAAGAGGTACTTACAGGCAGCCGGTTGGCAAAAGCCGTGAAAATCGTCAAACTGAGGAATTTTAACCGAAATTGTAATATTTCTTGACCGGCTCGGTGACCTGCCAGGTGCACTTTAGGTCCTCGGGGAAGACCACGAGGTCGCCGGGGCCGAAACTGACCGAATCGCTGCCGTCCGTCACCGTTACTTTGCCTTCTATCAAAAGGCATGTTTCCTTCTGCGTATATTCCCAGTCGAATGTGCTGGCTTCGCATTGCCAGGTGGGCCATGCCTTGCAGACGGCTGCTTCTTCGTCCGATGGCTTTTTAACAATTACATCTTTTACTGTAGGCATATTTTTTTGCTCCTTTGACTATTTTCGATTCATGCTGTATTATTGACAATAATAAATTATAAAACGGAGGTAGTAAACTATAAATGTTGGCGAGACTGCATAGTGTGACGCTTGACGGCATTGAGGGAGTCATTTGCGAGGTTGAGGTCGATGTCGGGCGGGGCGGATTCGAAAAATCCATAATCGTCGGCCTGCCGGATGCTGCTGTGAAGGAAAGCACCGAACGCGTCAGAAGCGCAATCGTCAATAGCGGCTACAAGCACCCGAAAACAGCATCTTTGATAAATCTTGCTCCGGCTGATGTGAAAAAGGCCGGCCCGGCGTTCGATTTACCGATTGCGCTGGGCATGCTCCTCGGCCAGAATGTTTTGTCCAGCACAATTCTGCATGAGACGATTATCGTCGGCGAATTGGCTCTGGACGGCAGGGTAAGACCGGTCAACGGCGTCTTGAGCATGGCGATGAGCGCGGCGGCGGCGGGATTCAGCCGGATGCTCGTGCCTCTGGATAATGCACAGGAAGCTGCGGTCGTTCAGGAAATCGAGGTCTTCGGTATCGGCTCGCTTGCCCAGGCGGTCGGTTTTCTTTCGGGGCAGTTGCCGCTGGAGACGACCAATGTCGATATCGACGAGCTTTTTAACGTCTCGGCCAACTATGATGTTGATTTTGCTGATGTAAAAGGCCAGGAAAGCGTCAAGCGGGCGCTGACAATTGCCGCCGCCGGTGGTCACAATATAATGATGATAGGGCCGCCCGGAGCGGGAAAGACCATGCTCTCGCAGAGACTGGCCACGATTCTGCCGCCTTTGACTCTGGAACAGTCACTGGAAACCACGCGTGTATATTCTTCGGTTGGGTTGCTGGGCAAGAACAGGGCGCTAATGGCAATCCGCCCCGTACGGATGCCGCACCACTCGGCCAGCGGTCCGGCACTGGTTGGCGGCGGGCCGACGCCCCGGCCGGGCGAATTGTCGTTGGCCCATTTCGGAATATTGTTTCTGGATGAGTTTGTCGAATTTCCGCGGCACGTTCTGGAAATGATTCGCCAGCCGCTGGAAGATGGTTTCGTTATAGTCTCGCGGGCAAAAAAGACGGTCAAATTTCCTGCTCAGTTCATGCTCGTTGCAGCAATGAATCCGTGTCCATGTGGTTATTTCGGCAGTGACGCCCGGCAATGCAAATGCACGCCGGGGCAGATCAGGCGCTACCTGTCGAAGGTATCAGGCCCTCTTGTTGACAGGATTGATATTCACATAGATGTGCCGGCGATAGGTTTCCGGAAGCTGCGCTCGAAATCGGGCCAGCTCGACTCGGCTGCCATGCGGGCAGATGTTGTCAGGGCCATGGGCATACAGGCCAAGCGCTTCGGCGACGGGAAGATTCACACTAATGCCAGAATGAGCCACAAGCAGGTCGAGAAATTCTGCAGGCTCGATTCGGCGAGCGAAATGCTTCTGAAGCAGGCAATGCAGGAATTCGGCCTAAGCGCCCGGGCTCACGACAAAATCTGCAAACTCGCACGAACAATAGCGGATTTAGCCTGCGCCGCAGACATATCCGCCGAACATATCGCAGAAGCAATCAGCTACCGTAAGCTGGACAGAAAGCTCTGAGCCTTGGCTTTTCCTCCTAAAAATTACTGTTCTTTCAAATGCCAATCGATTCCCTGGATTCCATGCCAGTGTCCTTCGCCGCCATCGAAATTGTACTCGAAAGGTAGATTACCACTGAGCACGATTCCATCTTGCAATGTAAGCTTGTATGGGACTGTAGGTAAGTTATTCCTGTTCAGGAATACATCTCCCAACTCTATTTCGACGATAGGATTCTCCTTAAATGTCCTGCAGCACCACAATGCGAAGCCGGGCCAATTGGTATAAACCGTATAGTTAAGTGGGGGAAATTTTTTATATCCATCTTTTTTCCATCTTCCATTAACGTAAGACTTTAGTATTTGATCGTAGTCGGCATCTCGAATACCATCAAAAAGCCGTTGAGCAGCCTCAGTAATTTCTTCGGGATTCTCCAGGGCATGTGTGCGTTTGTCACGGAGCACTTTTTCTTTATCGATACCGCCTGTAAGTGAGACAACACCCAAGTCATTCGTTTCATCCTCCTTAATTTCAATCTGCTCAAGTATGTTGGTGTACAGCATTGATTCTGCTGTGATACTCAGGTTTGCTATACCGGGCCTGAATCTTTCGATCTGAAAATACCCGTCTGAATCCGGTTCAGCTTGTCGATATTCCTCGGCACCGTCAGAGTAGTCGATTTTGAATCGGACGATCCTGTTGGCAATTGACCGGCCTTTTTCGTGTAATAACCTTCCTTTAACGACGGCAGTGTGAAAAGAGACAACAATGTTACCAATATCCTTGGATTGCATGGATTTTATCTCCAGGGGCTGCTCAGAGAGATTGGTTGAAGCCAGGAATGGATGTATGAGCTGAAAAGTTGCAATGCCGGGTTTTATTTTATTAATTTCAAAAAATCCGTCTCGATCCGCCTTAAGACCTCCGTATTCTCGGGAGCCATCCGAAAAATCAATCAGATAGTTCACAGGTTCTTCCAGGGGCTGGGATTCTTCGTTCAATAATCTGCCTTTGATGGAACCGGTAGGTATCATCAAAATCCGCACATCATTCACGAGACCAGCTTGCTGTGGTGTGATTTCCTCGGCACTTTCCGCAGCAAGATTTTTTGAAGGGTCATGACCATGTATATACTGAGCTTCATCCGGGTAAAGATAGATGACTGCCCAGCCTTGACTGTCGGATATTGTTCCGTTGATGTGGGGCCCATCAACATTTTTTGTCCATGTTGCTTTAGCTAATATTCCCTCTAATGGATTACCATCGGAGTCGAGAAATTGCACCCGTATTTCAGCCATTTCCTCCAGATAGATCTCTATATCTTGTAATTGTTCGGCAGCTTCGACATGGACCTTATTGTTTCCTATGCCGCGGCTCCCTTGTGCATTGTGTGATAAGTAAGCTGTTATATTATGCTTGCCTGCAGCGACGGAGGAAAAGTAAAAGCTCCCATCAGCATCTGTGATCACGGAGCTTCCCCAATCTCCATCAAGAACAACAGTCAAACCGGCAGGTGAAACGGTTTCTCCACCGATCAACTTGCCGGCTATGGTGCTGTAACTTTCGACAACAAGATCGGGCCCGGTCACGGTCTCGCCATCCTGGGCCATAATCTCATATTGGGGCAATTCCCGAAGGTTCATCATAGGGTCCACGCCGGCATAAACTTTTACTTTCCCCCAGATGCCCCTATAACTATTATTTTTCTTCTTGTAAAACTCTACTATGCCGGGATCTCCGGGGATTCCCCGCAACAGGTAGCTCCCATCGTTGTCTGTCAACGTCTTAGCGATGACATTACATGGGAAACCTCGAACGGATACCTCACAGCTTGCAATGCCGTTGCCTTTTGTATCAACTACCCTTCCTGAGATACTTCCGCCCGAAGATAATATCAGCGTTCCCATGTCATCCTTATTCAGAATATCCCAATAGAAACCGGCTCCCTGACCTTCTTTTAGAATACATAACCAGGGATTACTTGTCTGATATTGGTTGTCCGTACCAAACCACACTTCAAAAGAGCCATCTTTTTCAGTGAAAGTTTCACCCAAAGAACCAAAAAAATTCCAGTCACCGTTGAATCCGTTTTGAACTCTTACTCTGGCGCCTTCCACAGGATTGTTCTGTTCATCCACTACAACGCCTTTTACAAACTTGCCCGGGCCTAATTCGAAATTGAAATTGGGGTAATTAGTATTCTCCAGTGTAACTGCCGGCCTGCCATACTTAGGCTTTGTTTCGTAACCTTCGGCATTAACATAGACACAAAAATTGTCTTTGCCTTTCATCGGGCCTGAGGTGGTTAGTGGGGTAATAAATTGTAATTGGTAGTTGCCGTCTGTGCCGGTTGTGGTTTCCTGGTATGGGCACTTTTCAAATAATTCCGGCCCGCGATATTTCCAGATAACCACATGGCCGCGGACCAAGGCGTGGGCGATGGGCTCTCCGGAGTTTTTGTCGGTTACTTGCCCAGACACTGTGACAGTAACGGGTTGGGCTTCTAAGGAAAACGTCAGATGTGTACCTTCTTTTTCGGAGGCGGTTGTGATATTAAGAAGAATCAACGATACGATTAACAAACCGAATATTCCGGTTTCAGATTTTTTGCATAACATGTCAATTCCCTTTCGTTAAAAATAGGCTGTCAGTATGTATTGTCATTCACAAACTTCAAACATTAATGAATCGGTTGCAACCGTTATTAAAAGCTTGTTTAGTTTCCTTGCCGTTTCGATAGGCTCGGGATGAATCTGTTCGATGTTTGCCAACTCCGGCAAACGGAATTGGAAAAGGGTAATGATTGGATGCGAACTTGCAGATCTGTCAAAACGGACTATATTTCCTCCATCGGTCTGGAATATACCTTTGATTTCGGGAAGTTGCAAAACGAGTTGGTTTATCTGTGATGGATCGACATCAAGGCTGGAAAAATCAATTTGTAAGCTTCGGTCTTTATTGCTGACCGGCAATTCTGTTCCTTCAAGTGTATAGATCCTTGCTCCGAATGCGGGATATTTCAGCTTGAGTAAGTATTGTCCCGCATTTGTTTTTTCGAGCTTGTCGTAAGGAACCATTGCCCATACAGCAGCGGAACTGCCGCCTTTGAAATCGATAATCGCCGGCAGGCCCGCATTGACGTTCGACCGTATCGCTAATTCATTATTCTTGTTGAAAAGCCGAACCATTTCACTTACTTCCAAATTCGATGGATGCTTTACCGGCGTTTTGCCTTCGTCGGCTATACCCTCTGTATTGGCCGATAGCAGCACTTTTTCTCCGGATGATTCCAGTTCGACGCTTCCTGAAGCAACGCTTACACGAGTACGTTTGGAGCCGTCGGGCCTTTTTACCAAACGCACATCGAGGTTGGTCCCGAGGACTCTGACCCGGGAACCATCGGTTTTTATCGTAAGAGATTTGCCGGAAGGCTGCTTGGCTGCCTCTATAGCCACAAAACCTTGTTGTAACAAAATCTGCTGGCCGCCCTTGCCGTTGTTGATTTGAAGGACTGTACGGGGAGCCGGCAATAGCTTGCTCTTGTCTTTCAGCAAAATCTCCGCCTTACTCCCGTATAAGGTTTCGATCCATTGTCCGGCGCGAATTTCTGCAGTTTCTACGACTTTCTCAGGTGTGTTTCCATTACTTACAGTGACTATTCCATAGATATTTGTGAGATGTCCGACACTTTCAGCAGGGCCCTGGTTGGCGAACCGGATTGCTGCTATGACTATCACTGCCGCCGCTGCTGCGAAAGACATTTTCTTGAAAATCAATCGGTATCTCAGCGCCGAGCGTTGCCTATCAACCTCTGTTAGAACCGCTTTGGTCAGGTTCTCGTCAAAGGCTGAATCTCCTTTCTTCATGGCGGAATTCAGCATCTTGCCAAGATTTTCTTCGAAGATATCTTTTTGCGAATCACTTTTCATTTGAGAAATCCACCTTCTTCAATTTCTGCTCGCCTGGCCTTTTGCAGGAAAGCTTTTTTAAAGGCCTGACGTGAGCGTGACAGCAGCGACTCGATTGCCTTTTCCGACTGGCCCAACATCGAGGCAATCTCTGCTACTTTTCGATTCTCAACGTATTTCAAAATAAGAACCTTCCGGTACCGGCTGTAAAGTTCCGCTATGGTTTCATGAATCAATAATTGAATTTCTGCTTTAGTGACTATCTCCTCGGATAAAGCGACGGCATCCATATCTTCAATTACTCCCTGTATGGTTTCTGATGAAGAGAGTGTCAATGTTTTCGCTGCTAATTGTTTTTGATCTTGCTTAAGGAAAGTATGTGCCTCGTTTGTTGAAATCGTTTTTAACCAGTTAAGCAGTATTCCACGCGAAGGTTTGAAAGTCCTTATTGATTTTACACAGCGAATAAATGTCATTTGCACAATCTCTTCAGCTTTTTCCTGATTGCAACCAAACCTGAACCGAACAAACGCGAGCAACGGCGCCGAGTACTCGCTGCAGAACACTTCCCATGCCCCTTTGTCCATTTTCTTTAGTTTTCGGACGAAGGTCTTTTCTTCTGTTTGGTCCATGGACTATCTCAAAATAAGCAGCGTTTTACCTTCTATATACTTATACAGGTCATTATAAAGGAATCCTTCGCTCGAAATCTTTTTTTCAGAGGAAATTTTAAAAATTGTCTTCCGCAATCAGTTCTTGACTAAAGGCAGGAAAGATTGTAAATTCCCTCCGATTAGGGTGATTTGATATGCAAATGATAAATTTACGCTCATAGCTTATGAAAGGATATTTTAGATGTTTACACTGATTGTCGATGTTACAGCGAGAGAAATTCTCGATTCCCGTGGAAATCCCACTGTTGAGGTTGATGTCGTGCTCGAGGATGGTGGATTCGGCAGGGCTGCCGTTCCTTCCGGTGCCAGCACCGGAGCGTATGAAGCAGTCGAACTGCGCGATACCAAGGCAAAGCGATACATGGGCAAAGGCGTCGCAAAAGCTGTTAAAAATGTTAATGAAGTAATCGCTCCGGAAGTTATTGGAATGGATGCCTGCATGCAGGAAGAGCTTGACCGGCTCATGATTGAGCTTGACGGCACTGCGAATAAAGGCAAGCTTGGTGCAAATGCCATCCTGGGTGTTTCACTCGCTGCTGCGAAAGCAGCCGCGGATTCGGCCGGAATCCCGCTCTACAGATATCTCGGCGGCTGTAACGCGAACATTCTGCCCGTGCCGATGATGAACATCTTAAACGGCGGTAAGCATGCCGACAACAACGTGGACTTCCAGGAATTCATGATAATGCCCATCGGTGCGAAGACCTTCCCGGAAGCCCTTAGAATGGGAGCTGAAACTTTCCACACGCTCAAAAAAGTGCTCGGCAAAAAGGGATACGCTACAAGTGTCGGTGACGAGGGAGGTTTTGCCCCGAGTCTCAAGAGCAACGAGGAAGCCCTTGAGGTCGTCATGGAGGCCATCAAAAAAGCGGGATACAAGCCCGGCAAAGATATCTCCATCGCCCTCGACCCGGCGGCAACTGAGATGTACAGCAATAAAACAAAGGACTACAGCTTCTTCAAATCCGCACCGAAGAAGCGTGTTTCCTCGGAAGCTATGGTCAAGCACTGGGCCAAGTGGGCCGATAAGTACCCGATCATATCTATCGAGGACGGCCTGGCAGAGGACGACTGGGACGGCTGGGCAAAACTCAAGAAGAAAATCGGCGGCAGCGTCCAAATCGTCGGTGACGACCTTTTCGTGACAAATACCAAGCGTCTGGCAAAAGGCATAAAGCTCGACTGTGCAAACTCTATCCTGATTAAGCTCAACCAGATCGGCACCCTCACAGAGACATTTGAAGCGATAAATATGGCTAAAAGAGCGGGCTGGACAGCCGTCATAAGTCACAGAAGCGGCGAAACAGAAGACAGCACAATTGCAGACCTTGCCGTCGCTACCGGTGTCGGTCAGATAAAAACAGGCTCACTCTGCAGGACGGACCGAATCTGTAAATACAACCAGCTTTTGAGAATCAATGAAGATCTCGGTGATGCCGCTCAATATGCAGGCTTTATGCTGAAGTAAAAACTGCAGGATGCGTTTTTGGTTGTGGTTGAACGCTCTTTCAGCGTTTATAAGTAATATATTGTATAAGCCGTAGTATAAAACTGCGGCTTTTTTTATAAATAAGACTTTAGATTATGCAAATCCCAGGGCAGTTTGTACGAAAGCGGGAACCCTTAAAAGCCGATATTACCCGGCAGATGATGTTACTTTAGGCTTTTGCTGGAGTGCCCGGCAAGGCCTATTGATTGTAAAAAGGTATTCGGCTGCGTTTTCTTGCTCAACTTGGCTGGGACTTATGCCGATAAAATACCAATAGACTTATGTATTTTTAGTTGTACTGTGTAATTTCATTAAAGATATTTAAGTCATTTATACGACTAACTTTCCATGGGGATAGTCCCAATGGAAAGGAAATGTCATGGAGCGACGATTTGAAGTACGAAAACAAGAAATTC